>Ga0187846_10000155_pt1 | contig 40477 bp, 51 predicted proteins | sample TC_taG_FD_161473 | JGI IMG/M metagenome (GOLD analysis project Ga0187846, IMG submission 161473) | Biofilm microbial communities from the roof of an iron ore cave, State of Minas Gerais, Brazil - TC_06 Biofilm (v2) | ecosystem: Environmental > Terrestrial > Deep subsurface > Cave > Wall biofilm... | reverse complement strand
TCGAGGTTTGCGAGGAGCCATCCGACGGCGCGCATTTTCTTGACGCGCTGGGGGCCGAGGCTTCGAACGTCGATCGTCATGTGGCGGCCATTCCCAGGGCGACGGCGCCCGCCACGGTGCGGATCCAGCGCGGGCGCGAGCCCTTGTAATCGGTTTGCAATACGTTCCAGTCGACGCGTATGCCTGCGACCGTTAGGTCCAGCGGCCGCACTTGGCGCACGCGGTAGCCGCGGCGCGCGACGTCGGGCACTTCCGAGCCGCTTTGCATGTACCCGCGGAACGCGAGATCGTCTTCGAGCTCTTCGCCGTTCAAGGGCACGCCGGCGCCGACGTAAACCTCTGTCGCGTCCCTGTCCAGGCCCTCGCTCGTCGCCGCTTCCCACCAGGCGCCCGCGTAGTCGATGCATTGCCCCTTACTCGCAAAGGAGCCCTCTAGGTCGCACACGGCGCCCGCTTCGAGCGGCAGCGCGAGCGCCATCATGTTGCGCACGCACGCGACGCCATCGTTTCGCCCCGTCGCCAGACTCCACCCGCTCGAGCGGGCAAACTGGCACACGCGCAAACTGAAATCGGGGCGACAAATGGCGTCGACTTCGTCGACGTCGAGCGTCAAGGGCGTGACGCCGACGGCCAGATCGACGTAGCGCATAGCGAACGCGCACCCGAACCCCTGAAAGACCCGGCACAAGTCGGCTGTCAACTTGCTCAAGCAATCAAAGCCGAAAATCCTCGGCCCGACGGGTACGACCTCGGCGATCAGGTTCGCCACGAAAACAAGTATACAAGCGTCCGGCGGCCGTGGGACCATTTGAGCCTGAACCCCTCGAGTGAATAGGGCGGGCGCGCCGGCGGGAGCCCCCGGCGCCGGGCAACGCGCCTGCTAAAAGGCGGATAGTGGTGCGGGAACGAAACCGGGGGCGCCCCCTGCAATTGGAGTTACGCGCCATGCCGAGCCATCGACTCACGCCGCCCAAGTGGCGAAAGCATTTGCAACTTCACAAGAGCGTGCGCGTCATGGCGCCCCCGCCGCCGGCGCCGGCCTGGCCGATCTACACGGGACAGGCAACCTACGTCGGCACAAGCCCCAGCGGCCGCGTCGTCGTGTACGTGGATCCGACTCTCGGCACCGACGGCTTGCAAAACGCTACGGACCTCGTGAACGACGCCGATCGCATCGTGGCGCAAAACGACTCGTTTTTCGGCGACTCGGGCGCGTCCGTTTCGGCGATTGTCTACGCCCTTTCGGGCGCGACCGATGGCACGGGCGGCGCCGACCATGGGGCGTGCGACTACGTCAACGGAGCCGCGATCGAAGTTGACGCGAGCTTTGGGGCGTCGCTTCGCTGTAGTGCGCTTTTCGAAGCGGAGCTTTCCGAGTGCAACATGGGCGGCAACCTCTGCGGCGAGTCGACCGGCGAGGGGCTGTCTCGCTGGTGTGCGATGGCCGTGAGCTCGAACGCCCTTTCGGATTTCGCGACAGCTCCCACGTGGGCGGCCGACGGCGCGCCGAATTTCGTCGACACCACGGACCCGACCGATCAGAACGCCGACGCCATCGGGTGCACGATGGCGTTTCTGTCGTGGCTCTTATCGCAAGGCTTCACCTTTCCCGCGGTGTGCCAGTCGATGCTCGCGCTCGGCGACGGGGGCACCTTGGGCGCCCTGTACGCAGCGCTCACGGACGACGACGCCGCGAACGCGTGGGCGAAGTTTTCCGCCGCCGTGTCGGCGCTTCCGTTCGGCGTCGTGTCTGACGATCCGTTCGGGGGGATGCCCGCGCCGGCGCCGGCGCCTACCCCCACGCCCGCACCGGCGCCCCCGCCGGCGCCCGGCCCCACCGCCGCGGCGCCCACGATGGCGCAGGCGATCGCCTGGGCGCAGGCGGGCGCCGCGCAGGGGATACAGGACAACTGGCCGGCGGGCATACCCTGACAGCGCGCGCGGCCTCCGAACGGTCGGCGAGCGTTCGTCCGGTTCATTGAATGCGGCGACCACGGCCGGCGGCTTAGACCCGACCGCGAACTAAAGCCCCAGGGCGAGATGACACAAAATGACCAAACTCTTTTCCGAATCGCTTTTCGCCGGGGGGCGTTTGCAAGACGTCGCCGGCGTAGCCGCGCGCGAAGTTGCGGACGACCTGGGCGATCGACGTTTCGGGTGTTTGTGTGCGGCGCGGATGTTTCATCGGTTCAGCGTGAATTTCGAACACTCGCAATAGATGCAATCGAAGGGGCCGACGTCGCCGGCGCGAAGCGGGCGATCGGGAGGCAATTGCTCGTGTGCTTGGCGCTCGTGACCGCAGCGGCAGACGTCGACGGCGGTCGGCGTCTCGCCCGTGACGATGCGCAGGCGCCCGGTAGGGGTGGCGGCGGCGGTATCGGCTTCCGCGTCGAACACGGGGCGCTCTTGCACGAAGCGCTTGGCTTGAAGCAAAAGCATCACGAGATCGTCGACTTCCTCGGGGGTCAAGCTGTCCAGGGCGACGACATAGACGGCATCGTCGGCCATGACGCGGGCGCTCGGCACGCGCGGATCGCCGACGATTCCGATAAGGGTTTTTCGCTTGGCCATGGCGCTTTCAGTGTGCGCCGGCGTGCTCGCGCTGGCCACGCTCACGGCGTTTGCCCTTCGGCGGCGGCGATGCGTTCGAGCTCGGCGGCGGCCGACTCGAGCGAGCTCGGACAACTGCGCGCGCCCTTGCCGAGCGGCGCCGATCCGTCGAACACGAAATAGCCCTCGCACGAGCCGCGCCCGACGACGTGGTAGGGCAAGAGCCGAAAGCGGCCGCGCCGGTAGCGTTCCTCGAAGAGCGCGGCGCTTATCGCGTTCGGAAAGAAGCTCTCACGCACCCCCGCGTGAAGTAGAGCGCGCGCGTTTCGTCTCGCAAGGGCGTAGTCATTCTTCGCTCTCGCGTCGCAGGGTGCGCACGCGCTTGTACAGGCGCGAGGCGATGTCGTGGATATTGACGGGCGTCCCTGACAGCGAATGCCCCCACACGCTTTGGCCGAGCTCGCGCGGCAAGTAGAAGCGAATCGAGTGCGTCAGGCCGTAGGGGTGCTTCGCGGTCACCTTCGCGCAAGCGCCGCCGGCTTCGATGTTGCCGCTAGCTTCAAGCCCGTGCTTTCGAAGCAAGTCGACGACGCTGTCCACAAAGAGATCCCCCGTCTCGCCGAGGTACCGATCGCACAAGCTGCACTCGCAATCAGCGGCGTGCGTGGCGGCGAGGCGCGCGGCGAGCGGCCGGTCGAGCGTGATCGTCATTTGCCGTTCTTTTTCGAAGTGCACGCCGAGCAGACGCGCAAGCCGTAGGCGCCCGCCGGGCAACACACGCCCTTGCCCTTGCCGCCCGAGAGCACGATCGTGCACGGGTGGTCACGGTCGCAGCCGCAGCGCGGGCAGGGGCGGCCGAATTGCGCCCCCCGATCGACCATCGCGAAGCGCGCCGCCGGCGGCGCTGCCCCTCGGGCCGCAAGCCGTGACGAAAGGGCAAGGGGATTTGACTACTAGCCTTCACGGCGCGGCCGTCTTTGCTGGGGCGTGGATGGCGCCGCACGCGATGCACCTGCCCGTCGGCGAGACGGCGCCTTGCTCATTGGCTGGGCACTTGCGTTTCTTGCCGGCGCCGAGCTGGACGGCGACGGCCGACGCGATCGCGTGCGCGAGCGGCGGGGGCACGGCCTGGCCGATTTGCTCCCAGCGCGCGCGTTTGGTCTTTCCAGAAAATACCCACGTTTCGGGGAACCCCTGGAGGATCGCCGCGGCCTTTTCGCTGAGTTTGATGGCGCCCGCGTGCCGCTTTCCGTACCCGTTGGGATGGCCTGGGCCGCCGGTTTTGCCCGGGGGCGCGAGCACGTCGTCACAGGTAACGCTCGTCGCGGGGCGCGAGGCCCACGGCCAGGGCTCTACGCACACGCGCGAACCCGAGCCCCGACCGGCGCGCACGACGTTGGCCGGCCGGTCGGCGCGGCTCGGGGGGTGCGCCGGGTCGACGACGAGCACGCCGGCGGCCGCAGCGCGGCGGCGGTCTTGGCGCGTTCTCCACGCGAGGGCGACGGGCATGCCGAGATCGGGGGGCTCTAGGTGCGAGAGCGCCTCGGCACACGTGACGTGGTGGGGCAGCTCGGCGAACGGCATGGCGAGCGTAGGCGAGGGCTCGACGTGGGTTCGCGCAGGCCATGCGATGCAAGGCGAGCCGGCGCGGTGGCCGTACCAAAAGGGGCGCGTTCGGTGCTGGGGCACGCCGTAATCGGCCGCGTCGAGCGTGGCAAAGTCGATGCAGTAGCCGCGCGTCGGCGCCGTGCCCCCCGCGAAGCACCCGAGCGCGCCGATCACTTTCTGGACCGTGGGAAGGTTCGGGCCGTCGTCCAGGCCCGGGATATTGCCCAAGAGCCACGCGCGCGGCTGAAAGGTCGCGATAAGGGCGCACGTCTCTTGGAGCACGTCTCTCGAGTCGGAAAGCCCCCGGCGAGCGCCCGCGCGCGACCAAGGCGCGCAGGGGGGATCCGCAAGTAGCAAATCGATGTCGATCCAGCCGTGAAGCTCCGTCACGAACCGCAAGAGCTCGCGCACGTCGAGGCGCACGGGCGCGCGGCCGAGGTTTGCGGCGTAGCTGCCGCACGCGTCCGGGTCGAAATCGATGGCCAGATCGGGGCAAAGCCCGGCGCGCCGAAACCCCTCGGCCAGGCCCCCCGCGCAAGAGAAGAGCTCGACGATCAACGGGTTGCCAGGCTCACGTGCGAGAGCGTCGAGACGAGCGAGAAGACATCCTCGAGGATGGCCGGGGGCAGGCGCCGACGAGCACGACGAAAAAGCTGATTCCGATGGTCCATAACTAGCTCCTAACTAGCTCCTACTTATGCCTTCATGGGTTGGCTTTGAAAAACGCGCGCGCGAAGCCGGGCGGCGTCCGGGCGCGTTCGGCGGGCGACTTGGCCAGTCGAAGCTTTCCGGCGATCGGCTTGACGAACGGCCCATGAGTGGGCTTGGAGAAGTCGCCCCAAAGTGCGGTGCGTTTGGTCCACGGGTCGCCGAAGTCGCACGGCTCGAACACGTCGCGCGGCGTGCCGAGCCACTTGGAAAGGTGCCCCACGGGGTTTTCCAGTGCCCACCAGCGCGGCCGCGTAAGAAGGATGATGCGAAGGCACGCGCACACGACTTCCAAGCCCCGGACGAAATCGCGCGGCGTGCGGGCGCCGCCGTTTCTCGCGAGGCTAAACTGGTCGCACGGGGGCGCCGCGAGCACGCCCCACACGCGCGCGGCCGGGGGAACCCACGTGCGCACGTCGAACCGGGGCAACGTCACGCGTACGACCCGATAGCCGGCGCGCTTGTAAGGTTCGCTCCAGGCGCCCGACCCGGCACAGAGATCCAGGATGACGCGTCTGCGCACGGGCGGCGCCGGCGGCGGCGTCAACGGTAGTACCGCCGCCGGCGTGATCGCGGCGGTATTACCGCGCCTGGTCGGCGCCGCGGTACTACCCCGCTGGCGTGGTAATAACCCCGCAGCTTGACTCGCGAGCCACACGAGCCACGGCCCGAACGCTCGCGGCCCGTCGCTCGCGCGATAGGCCTCATAGAGGCGCGCGCGCTCGTCTTGCGTCATGCGAACGGAGAACACAGCGCCGCGGCGGCCGCCCAGGGCTTGACTCATGGCACGTGGTCCAAGAGCGTTCGGATTTGTTCGGGCGACAGCAACCGACGCCCCTCGGCCAGGGCGCGCTTTCGTTGTTCGATCGTGACTTGGTAGACCGTCGGAGCGTGTCCGCAGTCGATAAGCTCGTCTTTGATGCGTTGCCATTCGGCCGCTTCGCTTTCGTAACGCGATAGCAAGACGGCGATCGGAGTGCCGCCACACACGCAAATACCGTGTGCGACGTCCAGGGTATCGTCAGGCGTGAGCGGCGCTCCGCTGCCGCAGCAACAACGCGTGTACGCAGGCCAGCCGTCGGGCGTGACGATGCCCGTGCCTTGACACCACGCCGCGGCGCATGGCCCACACAGGCGAAGCCCTTGGCGTTTCATCTCATTTACTGCGGCATCGACGGCGTCGCCGCGGGGGGCGACTTCAATCAGCCGAGTGTGCTTGATTCGTAAGTGACACCACGGCCGCCGGCCCGTTTGGAAGTGCCACACAGGGCGATCGGCCGTTGTCATCGCCGGGCGCCCCTCGGCGCGCGCCGCAAGGGCACGATCTCGCCGAAATCCGACGGGGGACAGTTGCGCGAGGCAATGCCCGCGAAGTCGCGGTTCATGAGTCCTTTTCGGGCGTCTCGCCCAATTCAACCGAAACCGAGATCGACACGAACGGTTCCGACCCGTCCAGCGGCGCCGACAAGATCGCGGTACGGATGCTCGCGAGCAGACGGGGCATCAATTGCGAAGCGGTGACCTCTAGGCCGTTCAGGCGCATCGTGTGCCTGATTGGCTCGGTCTTGGAAGGCGCAAAGCCCAGCGTGCGGCAGATTTCGCGCGCCGTTTTGGTGCCGCAGCCCCGCACCTTAGAGCGCAAACGGCCGTAGAGATCGGCCGGCTCGCCGACAACCGTGCGCAATTGTGCCGCCAGGTTTTCTTTGTCCGCGAGCAGCACGGTAAGCGGTTCGCACCCGAGCAAATTCGAAAGTGCCGTGACGGCGCGCGTCGACATGCCGACACGACACGGGACGTGCCGAGTCAATCGGTCGAGTTCAAACGGCGTGAGAAGCGCTCGGCCGTCGCGCGCGGCGCGCGTTTGTTGCGCGCGCGATACGTCCCGAGCGTTCGGCGCGCCGCCGCCGGTAACGAGCTCGTCGCGGATGGCGAGCCATTCGCGGCACTCGCCTTGATAGCGTTCTAGCAAGGACTCGATCTCGCTCATGCTTTGCCGTCTTTCAGATCGTTGACGAAGTCTCGGAGATCGTGGGCAATGGCGTCGACCTTGCGCAAATCCTGCTCGGTCACGTCTTGGGTTTCGTCCAAGCCGGCGAGCATGGCGCCAAAGATCGCAGTAGCGCCGGCGTAGAACGCGCGCCGCGACTCTTGCCGCTGGACGGCGGGCGCCGCCGGGCGCAATGATGTCGCGCTCGTAGGCGGCCCACGCTGCGGCAAGGGGGCCGCTCAACGCGCCCCTTGTTTTTTTGCGGCTCGCTCACGTCACGTGCTCGTCCGGGGGCTCGCCGCCGCGCTCGTCGATGATGTGGCTATGGCCGCTGCCCTCGGAAATCTGATCGGAAAGCATGGCGAAGCGCTCCCCTACGACGCTGAGCACGTGCGCGAGCGGGGCGCTTAGCGGGTGATCGTCAAGCGTCGCGAGCATATCGTGCAAGCCAATAACGAAGCTTGACAGGGCGGCGATGCTCTCGAAGGTTTCGCCCTCATCTTCTTTTGTTTGGTCGACGCGCTTGCGCATGCGCGCGGAAAGCGCGGTCAAGTTGTCACCGACGTAGGCGCAAAAGCCGGCGTCGTCGTCCGGGTGTGAGACGCTCTCGCAATCTTTGACGCCGGCGACGTAGCCGCGTAGCGATCCGGCGAGGGCGGCGAGCGATCCGTATTCGTCGTCTTGCAGGGTCATGTGTGGGTGCTTGACAGGGTGACCCCCTTGTGGGGGGCAGCGCAAGGGGGCGACGAGCGCGATTGCAGGGAGAGAAAAGTGATACTCAATGATTCCGGCTACTTAGCCCGCACGCATTCTTGGGTGCAATCCGCGCGGCAGCCATAAAAGACTGAAGAAAAAGCAACTTCGGCCGTCTATCTAGGAGTAGCGTATCCAAAACCGCGCCCGACCAAGGAGACCCCCGTGCACCCCGAAACCCCCGCCCCCGCAATTGACTTGACTGCCCTGCCTGAGTGTGACTCCGCGGCGGCCGCCGCCCCCGCGCCGCCGCCCGTCGATCTCGCCGATTCCCCCCCGGTCGCTGCGAAACCGAGACACATTGCCTACGTGACCGGGCTGGACGGCTGGGGCGGCGAACCGACCCAAGACGACCGCGAGTCGTTTTGCGCGCTCGTAGAGGATCGACTCACCAAACGTTTTCCCGGCTACTCCGTCGAGGCCTACGTTGAAGAGGACGCGCATCAATCGCGCGTCATGACCGACGACGCGGAGATCGACGCCGCCGCGCTCACGCAGTGGATCGGTACGGACGTGTGGCAGGACTGGTGCGGCGGCGAGCGCGTGTGTGGGCCCGCCGAAGGCAAAGGCAACGCCATAGCAGGTCACGGCCAGCACTCGCACGAAGTCCCCTCAGAAGAGGGCTGTGTCGTACGAATGCGCGACGGCTACCACGAAGGCACCGAAGTGTACCGCGTAGCCAACGCTTTTCGGTTTGTCTCGCTGGATCAGCAGTCCGTGGCGACCGCTGATCGCTGCCTTCTGGTGCGCTGCGCGGGGCTGCCGTTTGACGATCTGTCGGAGCCGTTCGCCTGCGACGGCGAGCCGCCCGACGGGCTTGCGCTCGTCGGAGTCGAAGCCGACGACGATTTGTCGTGGCTTGGCGGCGAGGCTGAAATCCTGTGGGACTCGCGCCGAGCGCACGCACGGTAAATCGCTCTTCGCGGGCTGCGTCCCCCTTCTGGTCAGGGCGCGGCACGCGGCGATCGAACCCTGCAAAAAAAACCCGCCCCCCGAGGAGGACCCCTCCCATGGCCGACCAAGTACCCCAAATTGATTCCCCATTGACTGACGAGCAAAGGCGTGCAGCCGACGAGCTACGCACGATGCGCACGCTCCCCCCCGAACGTCGACACGTCATCATCGGCGAGCGTCTCTCGCAACTCGCCGCCGCCGCCGCCCGCTGGGGCTTCGCGGCCGACACCATGCGCGCCATCTCGCGCGCCCACGACGACGGCGATAACGCGCTCGCCGACTTGCTCGTCTGCGCCGCGCTCTACATGCGCGCCCGCCAGCTCGCCGGCGAAGCCCTAGGCGACGACGTCTGTAACGTCGCCCGGCAGTTCATGGGCGTGAAGTGGAATCAGCAGAAAATCGGCAATGCGTGGGTAACCGACGGGGCGGAAGGCTTTTGGGCCCAGTTTCCGCGCGGCACGAGCGCGCAGACGGTCCTCAATGTGTACTTATCCACGGCAGACTACAGCGGCGCGACCGGCACCTTTGACGTTACAGCGCACATCAATGGCGACGTTGCATCCTGTCGCCTGGGGCCGGGCGGCGCGCTCGTCGTCGCGCCGCCGCTCACCGACGAAGCCCTAGGCGACGAAGTCGTCAACGTCGCCCGGCCGCTACAGCTCTTGCGCCCGCTACCCCCGCGGCCGGCGAACGCCTCGACCTTGCCCCCGACGCCCGAAGAACTCGCCGTCCGCAGCAAGGCCTGGCAAGAGGGCTACCAAGATGGCCTTGTGTGGGACTTGGAAAACTTCGAGTCGTGGGACGCCGTCGCCGAGCTCGAGAGCGATGCGCGCGCGGTCGGGTGGGACGAAGCCACGATCAGCGCCGAGGGCGTCGCGACCTTTAGCGCGCGCCTGGGGCTAGTGCACGGCTGGGGGCGCCGCGAAGATGACCAAGCGTGGGCGGGCGCATGCGCCGAGTACGCCGCAGGCGCCCGCGCGGGCGTCTTTTCCGACAGCTTCACCGGAACGCCGCCCGAGGGCTCGCGAGGCTTTGCCACCTACGCCGCATGGGCCGTGCGCCCGCGCATGGGCCTCTGATGAGGATAGCCGCCCCCGACGCCCCCGTGCACGCCCCGCGCCTCTACGGCGCGCCCGTCGCCATGTGCGGCGTACGCGGCGGCCGGCGCGCGCAGCCCGGCGATCGGGTGACGTGCGCCAAGTGCGCCGCCGCCCTCTCGAGTCCCCGAAACGGCGCCGGCTTTCGGCCGGCGATTTTCTCGCCCAACGCGCGCGAGCTCGTCTCGGGCGCCATCGACGAAAGCGTCCGGCGCTCGCGCGCAGGCCTTCGAGGCGCCCCGGTGCGCCTCGACTTCAGCCAAGAGGCGCGCGCGCTTCTCTTCGAGCTGTGCGACCTCAACGATCCGGGCGATGATTTCTACTCGGGCGCGCGCGACGGCGTCCGCTGGCAAATCCGATTGCTCAAAGAGGCGCCGTGACAACCGCCGGCACCCCTCGACACCTGACAAGCGCGCGCCAACGCGCCGCCAAGCTCGAAGCGCTTGGGCACGCCGCCGCCGCGTGGGCCGGCGCCAAGACGCGGAGTGAAAGCTTGCAAACCCGGCGCGTGCTCTTGCGCGCGGCGCTCGAGTACGGCCGCGCCGTCGGCGTGTGGGACCCCCAAGGCCCGATCGACACAAACGAGCTAGAGCCATGATGCGCGAGCTCGACACGGGAAAGACGGCGCGCCTGGTGTGTGCGATTGCGGCGCGGACGACTTCCGATCGATCGGGCCCCTTCAGCGACGATCCGAGTAGCACCTTGTGGAACGCGTCGCCGAAGGACGTCGGATTGCGTTGGATCCTCACGTGCACCCGGTGCGGCGAGCAGATGCGCATTTATCAGACGAGCAACGCATGGCGTGCGCGCTACTGGGGCACGTGGACCGAGGCCGACTAAACAAGGGGAGAACTTTCCACATGAACGCCGATAGCGACTTTCCGAGCCTCTTTGGACCCATGCGCGACTTGGGCGACAATCCGCCGCTTTTCTACGTCGTACGCGAGTACGGCCGTTTCAACGAAAAGCTCCGATCGCATCAATTGACGTGCGGCAGCGGCCGCCGCCGCTGCGCCGACCATTGTCAGTGCCCGTGCCATTCCGCAGGACGACGGCGCAGCCGATGAAACGGGCAAAACCTCGACACATTCCCGACGGCCGACGGCCAGGGCGCACGAACTGCGGTCGCGACGCGGCCGCCGTCGCGTGCATCGACACAACCCACGATTGCGTGGAAGACGCCGAGTGCAAGAGGTGTCAGGCAACCGACGACAAGCGCACGGTAGAGACCTACCGGCGCGAAACCTACGAATCCAAACAGCGCGCGCTCCCGCTCGAAGCGCGCGACGGCTACGAACCGACGAACCCCTTGCCATGAAAAAGCAAGCCGAACGCGTGCGCGCGCTTCGCGTCGACGTCGGGCCGGCCGGCGGCCGCACTGATCTCATGTGCATCGTGTGCGGCCGCTTCCGGGCGCAATACGAAATCCGCTCGACCTTGTCGGGCGAGGCCGCGCACGCAGGGATACACGCCAAGTGCTGGCAAATGCTGCGCACGAGCAAGCGCGACGCGCGCCGGCAGAAGCGCGAAGAGAAAAAGCGGGCGCGCTCCGCGCTGCCGACATCGATCGCGTGTCAGGTGGCGCCGACCGGAATAGGCCTTTTCGGCGCCGCCGGCGACTTCGCGTTTGCGGGGGCAACCGAAAAACCCGGAGAAGAGAAAACATGAACCGAGCTGCAGTAAGTCTCATCCTCGCTGCCGACCGGCGCGTCTTGTGCGTGTGGAGCGCTCGCTATCACGGCTGGACGCTGCCCGGCGGCCGCACCGAAGAGGGCGAATCGCTCGCCCGCTGTCAACGCCGCGAGCTCGTCGACGCGACGGGCCTGGCCACGCACAAGCACTTTCTCGTGTACGCGGCGCCCAACGTGCCCAAGCGCGCGCCCGATCGCACGGCGCGCGTGCACGTCTACCGTGTGATGCCGCAGAGCTTGGACACCTTCGAACGGCCGGGCGTGCTTCGGTGGATGACGTATCAAGACTTTCTCGACGGCGGCGCGTTTCGCGAGTTTTACAAGACGATGCAGGACGCGGGCGTCGACGTCGTGCGCCCGACGGTCGCGCTCACGCCGCTCGCGCCGCCCGTCTCGACGCCCCCGCCGCCCGAGCGCGAACCGGATTGCATTTGCAAAGCCGAACCCTTCACGCGTCACGACGGGTCGATCACGTGGCAACCTTACCGCGTCGATGAGTGCTCCGTGCACGGCGCCGCTTCCAAGAGCGCGAGTCAGTCATGAGCCAGAAAACGAAAAAGCAAGCCGAGACGGTATTCGCCGACTCGATGGATCTTATCGACGGGTTGCACGGCGCGCTTGTGGACCTCGCTGGGCGCGCCGGCGTCAAGTTTGACTCGCTCCACGACGAGGAGGCAGACGACTTGCCTGAGACACAATTCGTCGTCGGCGGCGACGATGCCCCCGAACGCGGCGGCATCGCGCTCGACTCGCGACTAGGGCTTTGCCTGACGCTCGACCAAGCTGAAAGCCTGATGGCCGAGCTCGCGCGAGCGATCCGCGAAGAGGATAAAGAAGTCGAGATCCAACTAGACGGGCGCTTGATGGTCAAGCGCAGCGAGGCGCGAGACATCCTGAATGTCTTGGAGCGGGGATAGGCGGATGCGCGAGCCGCCGGCGGCCGATTTGTTCGAGCGCGTGCGCGCGCTCGGCGCGTGCCGGCACGCCGGCGGCGTCGTCAGTCTCTCGGAGCGGGGCGCCGCGTGGTGCACGCATTGCGGCTCGATTCGTGTCGCGCTCGAGCGCGCGGACGGTGAAATCGTACGCGAAGAGTGGTTTGCGCCAGGCCTTGTGCGCGGGCTGGTGCGCTCGGTATCCGCCGCCCTGGGCGACCCGGACATCACGCCGGCGGCGCGCGCGTGCCTCGACTTCGTCTTTTCGCGAGGTCCCCAAGACGCGGGCGCGCTGTCGGCGCGCTATGGCGCGAGCGCGCTTCTGGAGCTCGCGACCGCGAACCTGATTGACATTGACCATAACGGCGCTGTCTTCGCGCGCGGAGATATGCCCGCTCCCTACGATAGCCAAGTACGCATCGCGTGCGCTTCGCCCGCGAAGAAAGGCTCGAGCTCGTGAGCGAGACAGCCCCCGAACCCGGCCAGGCGTGCGGCGCGTGCCGCAAGCCCGTGCGGTGGTGCAACCGCTACGATCGCGAGGTAACGCATTGCACGGTGCAAGAAATTGCCGATTGCGTGCGCAACGTCGCCGCAGGCGACTTTTCGCAGGGGCGCCCGTCATGAGCGCCGCCATCGACCGCAAGGATCCCCTCTGGCGTTCGCTGTTTTTTGAGAATTGGAAACACTTGCTCGGCCGCGACGCGACGCCCGCAGGCAGCACGATCCAGGGCCCGGCGCTCGCGCGCTCGGCCGCCGCGCTCGCCGACGACGCCATGCGCGAGGCGGTGGGCCTGGGCGAGCCGCCCGCGTGCGAAACCTGCAACGGCGTTGGCTGCGAGCGCTGTTCTTGGACGGGGCGCACCTACGAGTGCCGCGACGCCGACCCGGCGAAAACGTGCGGCGGCACGGCGCCCGCGGTGAACGTTCGGCCGCATTCGGCCGTCCAAGGGCAGGAGAGCAGTACCGATGATGAAACGCGCATTCAGTTATCTAAGTAGTTATTTGGCCGCTGCGGTCATCCTGTGCGCCTGCGGGGGAAACGCGTTCGAGCTCGTCACCATCGATACGGGCGACGACGGCGGCGATATCGCGCCGGCGCCGGGCGCTCTCGTCAAAGCCCCGGGCGCGTTCACCGCTCCGAGGGGCGGCGCGCTGGCGCCCGATGCCCCCGCGAGCGCTCACACCGACGCGCCGGCGGCGCCGACGCCCGAAGCCGGCGCGCCCGACAGCGCGCCCGCGCCCGACGTGTCAACGCCCGACGTGTCAACGCCCGACGTTGCCTCGCCGCCCCCCCCGCCGCCCCTCGTCGACGCGGCCGTCGATGTGCCGCCGCCCCCGCCGCCGCCGCCGCCGCCGACTACGCTCTGTTGCGTGACCGGGCCACAAATGGTCACCGCGTGCAGCTCCGGTTACCAGTGCTTCGCCGATGCGGCGGGCTCAAGTTGCAGCGCGCAAGCTCTGCCCGACGGCGGACAGGTGGAGACGTGCACATCGACGGCAACGCCTATCGGCTCGTGCACTTCGGCCGGCGCCTCGGGTGCGTGCACCGTGGGAGACTATTGCGTCGCTACGGACCATTCGACGGCGGGCTACGTTCGTAGCTGCCCATGAACGCGAGCGCCGGCCGCCGACGGGGGGCGCCGCGTACATTAGAGGAGTACTACGCGCCCGACGGGGCAGAGTGGGCGATCGTCGACGCGTGCGGTGCAGCGCGCCCCCGCTATTGCGTTGTCGGCGTGTCCTTTCGTTCACTTCAAGAGGCGCGCGACTTCGTGAGAGAGTTGCGGCGCAGCCGTGAACAGTGCGCATGCAACCGTCCGGCACCGCTATTGCGTTGTCGGCGTGTCCTTTCGTTCACTTCAAGAGGCGCGCGACTTCGTGAGAGAGTTGAGGCGCAGCCGTGAAAAGTGCGCATGCAACCGTCCGGCACCCGCTCACGGGAAAGAAAGTTCGCTTCCGCAGGCCGACGCAACCGCGACTCGAGCGGTGCTTGCATGTCGTCGAAGAGGTGCGCGATCTCTTGGCGGCGAAACATATAAGCGACGACGAAGCCGATCGACGCATTCGCCGTTTGCAGCACGGCGTGGACAAGACGAAACTCGAGCGAGCCGCGCAAAGCTACGCGGCGCGCGCCGATCTCTCAGACAACACGCGCCGAGCGGTCGCGACGTTTTTGTCCAGCCCAGGCGCCGAGCTCGTCGGCGAGGATCTAAACGCCCTCGATGTCAACCGGATAAAAGAATGGCTGTCGCACCTGCGCGCGCGACAAGTAGCCGACGGGACGATTTCCTGTTATTGGCGCCTACTTCGCGCGATCGTGATGCACGCGGTCGATCGCGGGCTCGTCGGGCGGCTTCCGTGGGGAGACTTCAGGCCGCGCCTGTCTCGAGAGCGCGCCCGAGAACGCGAAAATTGCGATAGTCCCGAACAGCTCGCACGCGTGCTCTACGCCGCGCGCGAGATCGATCGGGAGGAAAACTTCGCGCGCGAGCTCGAAATCAAGCTTGTGATCGCGGTCGCGTTCGGGTTTCGTCAAGGCGAGCTCGCCGGGCTTCGCTGGCAAGACGTCGACGCGCGCGAGCTCGTCGTGACCGTCGCTCGCCAATACGCCGGCGCCCGCTTGAAAATGCGGCGTCCGGCAAAACGGCTCGCCGGCGTGCGCGAAGTCTTCTCACTGCTCGAGCGCTATCGCCTGCGGCTCGAGGCGCGCAGGCTATACGCGCCGGACGGCCCCGTCTTCCCGAGCGTCAAGCATTCGGCGCGAGGCACGCCGAGGCCCTACGTCAAGGGTGAGGTATTGGCAAGACGGGCTGTGCGTGCAGTGATCGAACGAGCGGGTCTGCCCAACAAAGGGGCTTGGAGCGCGCATAGCTTTAGGGATACGTTCGCCAAGCTTGAATCAATAGGCCATAGGGGCGATCTCGGTGCAACCGCGGACAGGACAAGACATCGCAGTCTCAGCTCGCTCGCGCGCTACTTGCGTTCGGTGCGGCGTGGACTCGTGCCCCCCGGGTTCGAGCTACCTACGCTCGATGGCGCGGAGCCTCGATCGTTGCTCGCGTCGGGCGACGGCAAACGCCTCGACTCGTAACCTCACAAAACACAACGAGCCGAACACTGCTCGGAGCGTTCGGCCCGGAAACACTCTTTATCTTTGTACTAGCCGACCAAGGTTTTCCGCCGATGCCGCTCAAAACGCGAACGAAAAGAGGGCGAAGAAAGCGAGGGTGTTCCGATGAAAGACGTACGGCGTCGGCACTCGATTGTCAAGTCTTCTCGCCGCTCTAGCCGTATCGAAACAGGCGGCGAGCCGTGAACCTACGGCGCGCGCTTCCTTCGGGGCCCGTGGCCCATTGCGAGCGGCGCCGAGGTCCAAACGCACGCGCAAACGCGTTGGCGATCGAGGCCGTGTCCAGGCTCGTCGACGTGACGCCGGGCACACGCGACTGGCTGATGACCGCGCTTACGTTCGCCGATCCGGTGACCGGCGAGCTTTGGCCGACTTCCACGCGCATGCGCGAGTGCATGCCGTCGCGCCGGACGGGAGGCCTGGTCGGCCAGAGGTCCCCGGCGCGCTGGAAGTCGTGGGCGTCCGCCGCGGGTTACGTGATTAGCCGTCGCATTCTGCCCGGCAAGCCCACACCGAAAGGCGAGCGGCTGCGCGCACTGGGCCAAGATCCGGGAAAGCACCGAACCGGGCACGGCACGTGCGCCGTTACGATCGACTTCGCGCGCCTGGGAGTAAAGCCGGCGCGCGCGCCCGTTGCCGCCGCCGCCCGGCGCAATGTTCCCGTTTCGGCCCGGTCGCTTGCAGAGACAGAACGAAACGAGCCGAAAAGCGTATTTGAATCTTTCCAAACTCGCCCAGGCCGAACGCCCAACGCGGCGCTAATCCCGAGCTCGCCGACCGTGAAGGCGACGCGAGCGATCGCTACCGAGCCGCTCTCGCCGGCGCTCGCGCAGGTGGCCGAGCGCGTCGCGCGCTTGCTCGAAGCGCGCACGCCGGCGCCCGCACGAAAGCCAAAAGGCAAAGACCCACCCGGCTAATCGACCGCGGCGCGACGCGCGCGCGAGCGGCGATCGACTTGTCCACGGTGGAGCGCTCGCCGCAGGCGCACCCGCGATCGCGTGGGCAACTATCGGCAATCGTGCGCGCGCGTGAGGGCGAGGGTGCAGCGTTGTCCACAAGCGCCGACCTTTGCCGGCGCGCGAGCGGCGCCGGCGGTCGAACCTGGATCCATCGCCGATGGATCTGCCCGGGCCGATCCTCGAAGTCTCATGGGCTTCGCCCTTATCAATTTCGGAACGCGCGCGCGGGCGCGCGGGCGCGCGCGGGCGCCCCTCCCCGGGGCCCCTCCCCTCCGAGAGAAAGGCAAGCGAGACCCCTAGTCGCGGCGCTTGGCTCCCCCGCCTATCGTGTCACGCTCTTACGCGCCGCCCCGCGGCGGCCGAAGAGAGAGAGCACGGAAGGACGGAGAGCAAAAACTATGCGCACGCCAAGCCGTACGCTTCCGCCGCCACGGCCATCGCTCCGCCTACTGATCGACGCGCTCACCGAGCGACACCGGGCGCTCAGCGTGCCGCCCGTGGTCGCGATCGGCGCCGACGCAACCTAGGCGGCAACCCGCTGTGACGTGTTCGGGCGTTGACCGGCGCAAGTGCCCGGCAACCGTCGCCCCCCTCGCGAAGCGGTCCCCCAATTTTGCCCGAAAGGTTTTGCGCTGGCAATAGACGGGGTTTAGCTACCATTGGGCGCGGAGTGGCCGAAAAGATGGCTTGCCCTTGTCATCACGTCTTTCGTAGTCCAGCCGTCGGGCCGCTCGTACCGCCATCGTGCGCGCTTGTCGATACCGATCGCGCAATGCGGTTCGGTGCGCTAGACACGCCGGCGCAGGTGTACGGGTGGCTTGCCCACAAGAGCGTGCCCCTGAAACGAGAAAAGGCGTGGATCCTTCTCTTGACTCCGACCAAGCTTTTGCGCGTCGAAAGCGAGATCGGACGTGGGACAACCGACGAAGTCGAGATCGATCTTGACTGGGCGCTCTCGTGCGCCCGGACGCCCGAGCAGACGCCCTTCGCCATCCTCGCGCACAATCACCCGAGCGGAAGCGCCTGGCCGAGCGTGGCCGACGCGCGCTTGACGGCCGACATGGGCGCGGCCGCCACAAGGCAGGGTTTCGAGCTTTTAGACCACGTGGTGCTAGGCAACCGCGAGTTTTTCAGCTTTCATTTCCGAAGTTTGTTGCGCGCGTGAGACGCTCGAGAAGGAAATAGCCGACCATGACGCAATCGGAAGCCGGCGCGCTCGACAGCGAGCACGCCGAAGAAATGGATTTGCTGCGCCGCGTGCTTATGCCGCTCGGCGAAGAGCGTTGCAGCGAAGTCTTGGAAATGGTGCAGAAGTACCTCGCGCACGTGAGCCCCGTCCTCGGCGCGGCGGGTTTCACCGAACCGGGCGATCCGGTGAGCGGGCAGCCCGGGGAAACGCCCGACGCCGTGACGTGGGAAGTCGGGCGCGAAAGCCCGCTGGATAAGACGCGGACGGTGTTCGCGATCTTCGACTGGCCGGAAATGCGCTGTCTGGTGGCCTACAGCTTCGCGGCGCTTCAAGCCGAGGGCGACGATCGCGTGATTGGCATGTACTACCGCGAGAAGATTTACCGGCCGCGCTACTCGTGGGGCCCTCTCACGCTAGACGCCCTTTACAACGATCTCACGTATCACTTGGACGTGGACGTCGCGCCGGAACCGGGCAGCAAAAACGGCGTGAAGGGGTGAGCGGCCATGCCTTTTCTCTACGTCGCAAGCTACCTCGCGATCGCTCGAAACACTTCGGTCGGCACGCTCGGCGCCGCGCTGTCGGCCGTGCCGCGTGACGCCCTGGGCGAGGCCGACTTGGGTTTGCAAAACTTGGCCGACGTAACGACGACGTTTGACAGCCTCTATGCCCGCCGGACCATGACCTACAAGCTGAACCCGGGCGGCGTCGCAACCGACGCGACGGGGGCATCGTTTCTCGTCAACAAGTACACCGCGCGCTTTTCGCAAGCGCTCTCGACCAAAGTGATTTTCGAAGGGGCCCAGAGTGTGCCCGCGCCCGGCGGCGGCCCTAACCTATGGGTCAATGCGCAGTACTCGGCGAGCGACGGCGCCGTCGCCGACGCGCACGATCTCAGCGGCAACGGCCACGACTTGATCCAGCTCGTGCCCGCCAATCAGCCGCAAAGCAACCCGAACGGCTTTGCGCCGAACGTTTCGACGTGGGCCTTTGACGGCCTGGTAAGCAACCTTCACACGGGCGTGCCCGTCGGCTTCGACGAGTTTACCTATTTTGTTTCGTTCAAGTCGCCGCTCGTCGCGGCGCCGGGCGTGCTCGTAGAGCGAAGCGTCAACGCCGCCGCCAATAACGGCGAGCGGCTGTTTCAAAACTCGGGCGGCACGCACGCGATCCTCGCTCGGCGCCTCGGCGTTGTGCATTCGGGCGACACCGTGCCGCCGACGTGGGGCGTCGATGGCAACTGGCACGTAGCGGCGTTTGTCTACTCGCGCGCTTCGGGCGGAAACCTGATTGTCGAGGGCGCCAGCCTGACGACGTTCGCCGGCCTGGGCGCGCAAACCGTGAGCGATGCCATCTTTTTGGGCGCCGAATTTGGCCCGGCGCTAGCCTTTCAGGGACAGATGCGAGAGTTTTTCGTGTACCCCGCGGCGCTTTCGCTCGCGGATATCGACTCGGTGGCGCGCTACATGGGGCCGCAAGTCGGCATTGTGAACTAGTGACAAGCCGCGTGAGAAAACGCGATCAAGCGGCCGCCGCCGCTCCCCCGCTGCAAGCGCCGCCCGTTGCGCACACAAACGGAGCCGTCGGCGCCGCCGCCGCAGCCGTGAGTGACTTCCCCGCGCGGCGATCCTTTCCGTTTTCCAGGCCCCCAGGCATGGGCGGCTATTCGACGCGCTTGCCCCCTCGGGTGGCGGTCGCCGCCGCGCCGATCGCGTCGGCGCCTGCGGCCGCCGCGCCCGCGCCCCCGATGCTCCCCGCCGCTCCCGCCGCGCCGAGCGCGTCGGCGCCTGCGGCCGCCGCGCAGCCTCCCCCCGCGCCGCCGCCGCGGCCCTGGCTTCCGTCGCAATCGGGCGCCGCCGATCAAAACGCGTACCGCGAGCGGCTGGCGGACAGAGAATCGAACCGCTGGGGCAAACGGAGCGAGGTCCTCCAACCCGAGGCGAGCTCGCTTGTGCACGCGTGGACCTACTACCTTTCGATCTATCCCCCGGCCGCGCTCACGATCTGGCTACGGCGCACCATTCCGATAGAGAACTCCTACGATCTCTTTGTGAGCGGCGAAAGCTTCATCGGCGAGAGCTACCCGGATCGCAAGCTCTACGAAACGATCCGGTCGATGCGCCGACAACCGAACATCGCCGAAACGTTCACCGGGCGCATTCAAGGGCGAAGCTCGGAAGGGCAACCGCTCGACGTCGGCGGCGGCGATCTTCGCTTGCCGCCCGAGCCGAACACGCAACCGGCGCAATGGGGACAGCCCGCGAGCCCGTGGGGCGCGCCGCCGATGTACGGGGCGCCGGGCATGATGGGAGCTCCCCCGCCGCCGTGGGGTGCGCCCTCGCCGTGGGGAGCGCTGCCGATGGGAGGAGGTTACCCGTACGGCGCGCCGCCCTGGTGGGCGATGATGCCGCAGGCGCCTGCGCCGCCGCCCGCCATCGCGCACGATCCGGCCGCCGTCGAGATGTGGCGCGCCATGAAAGAAATGCAGATCGCGGCGGCGCACTCGACGGGCGAACACCAGGCGCTTGCGATGAAACTTCAGACGACGCTACTGGAGAAGCTTTTCGATCGCCTGGGCTCGCCGGCGCAATCGAGCGGCGGCAGCATGAAAGAAACGATCGACACGATCAGCGCCGTGGCGGGCCTGGTCAACAATCTGCGCGGCGGGGGCGACAAGGACGCGGCAAGCGACGCGCTGCAGATCGTCGAGACGAAGCAAGGCGACAAGATTTTCTCGACTCACGGCAAAGTGCATGAGGGGCTCACGTATTCTTTTGCGGTCAAGGACGCGGCGACCGAGCTTTTGAAAGGCTTCCGGTCGATGCGAACGCGCGCCCCCGCGAGCGCACCGGGCGCGACCATCGAAGCGCCCCCGGTCGGCCGCGCAGGTGTCTCGGGCGGCGGGTTGCCCGCGCGTGGGGCGCCGGCGGCGCCTACGCCGCCCGGAGAACGCAAGCCATGAGAAAAAGCGCGCTCCGTCTCTTCGGCGAGCAGCTCTTGCGCGACGGGGCGAACATCGGCGCGCGCGCGGTCGCGAGAGCGGGCGAGGGTGTCGTGCGCGATGTTCGCTACGGCATGCGCCGCGCCTTGAACGCGGCCGATCGCGCGCTCGAGCGCGTCGAGAAAGCCGCGCACGTGCCCGACGACGACGAGCCGTGCGCGCCGAGAGACTGGCGATGATTGCCGGCGGCGACCCGTATCGAGCCGTAGCAACGCGGTTCGACGCGGCTTTGCTCGGGCAGACGACGCATCTAGTGTGGAGTGAGCAAGCCGCCAACGGCAGCGACTATGACTTTGCGAGCGGCGGCCGCTACGCGGTTTTGGCGAGCGTTTCTCTCAACTACTCGCTTTCCGACGTGACCTCATACCTCACAAATCACGGGTGGGCCGTTACGTACGCGTGGGAGCAAGGCACGCCGTCGCGGGGGATTTATCCCGTCGACGCGTGGCTAGACGGCTTGGCGCCCGACACGACGAGCAATCACAGGTGGCTCTACGCCGAGGCGAACCGCACCGGGGGCGATACTTCCTACGGCGTCAATGCCCCGTGGCCACTCACGATCTACAGCATAAGCCACGTCTTGCACGCGGAGCCGGCGCCCGCGGGGCAAGAGGCGCCCGTCTTGCCACCGACAACGAGCGCGCCGGCGAGCTCGGGCCCGGGCGTCGGCGCCATCATCGCCCTTGGCGTGCTCTCGGGCGCCCTCGGCGCAGTCGGCTACTTGCTTGTGCGGCGCGTGTGGGTGCCCCCGCTTGCCCATGCGGCCTACTACTGACACGATCGGGAGTGTCATGGCGGCGTCTCTCGACTTGAGCGCGTACGGGTTCGACGTCGAGCCGATCTACCCCAACGCACTCGCGTGCGCGGTAGTACCCGCTCGAGTGGGTAGTACCGCGGCGCCGCCCACCTGGCGCGGTAGTACCGAGCTATCCACGCTCGGCGATGCGCTGAGCGATCAGATCGCGCAGCAAGCGCTCGCGACGCCGCAGTGGCAAGAGGTGAAAGCACAGCTCGACGTCGAGGGGATTACGAACCCTCTCACGGTCACGGCCGTGCAAAGTAAGTTTGTCGATTCGGTCAAGACGCTGCTAACCGATCCAAACTTCAACATTGACCCCAGCAACCCGGCGACCGCGCTCGACTCGGCGAAGGAGCTCTGCAAAGTGGGTTACACCGCGCTTGGCGCGGTCAATACGGTGTCGGGCCTGGTGCACGACTTGTCCACGGGAAACGTCGCGAGCATTTCTAACGCGTTCATGGGCGGCGTCGTCGCGCTCGCCGTCGGCGCCGGCGCCGTGTCGGCGGGCGTCGGAGCGGCGATCGTTGGCGTCGCGTCGATGGCCATTGAAGCGCTCTCGAGTCTCTTCGCGCAGCCGCCCGGTTACCAGATCCCCGGGTGCGGAAACACGAGCTATAGCAACGCGCCCCAGCTCGCCGTAGGTTGCATCGCCGGCTTTTGCGACCCGAAGATCGCCAAGGTGCAGCCGCATTCGCTCTTGTGGCGAAGTTTTCCGGTGCCGGGCACGGCAACCGATGCGATGTGGTTTGCGGTTCCGTCGAGTCCCATTTTGGGCGACTGGAAACTCGTAACCTGGTGGACGCCGTCGGTAGCGCAAGTCTCGGGGGGCGCGTCTCCTCTTGCGGCCGCACCGACGCCGAGGCCGATCGACGTCGCCTTTACAAATTACGCATGGGTCGAGCGCGGCGCGACGCGCGACCGCATGGCGGCGGGCTTTTCGATTTCGATCTCGCCTTTTTCCTATGGGAGCGAGTTTCTCCAGGCCTTTGCATCGGCGTGGCGCGCCAACGCTGAATACGCGTTCAACGGCTTGCAGCCGCAGGACGACACGAAAATCTTGCTTCAGTTTTTGCGCTTCTGGAACCGCGCGCATTCCGACTCCGCGCAAGTCACGATGTATCAGGGTGGAAATGGGAGCTACGCGGAAAGCCTGGTACAGGGCGCGCTCGCGCTGGTGAGCTCGAGCGACGATTTTGTGACGAGCGACAGCGGATTGCGCGTGAACCTGGGCGACCTAAAGCAAACCGTCGTCGCGGCGACGCCCGCCGGCGGCGGCGGCGGCGGCGCGCCCGCCGCGCCTACGACGCAAAGCGGCGGCGGGGGAACCGGCACGGCGGTCGCCGCAACGGTTATCGTAGCCGCGGCGGCGGGTGGGATCTGGCTTGCGCTCGGGCAACCTCTCACGCTCGCCGCCGCTAAAGCTGCTTTCGGCGCCGCGTTCGACACCGTCTCGCGAAAGCTTCTCCCATGAGCCCCGACGCGGTCGAGTACGCTTTTGCCTGGATCGCCTGCGCCGCCGTCGGCGTCTATGCCCTTGCTGTCGTCGTGATCGCGCACGCGACGCGCGAGCCCGGGGAGTAGCCGACCGTGGCGCGCGACGTCCGCGTGTGGCGCTCTCGGTACTGGTGGCGGCCGGTCGGCTCTGACTTTGTGCCCGTCGAGAGTCACCCGGGCGCCAATCAGTGGACAGTGCCCGCGCGCGGAACCTTGTCGGCTTCGCTCGGCGCGCTCGCCGACGAATCGCTAGCGCGCTCGGGCGGCGACCCGGTCGCGACTGTCTCGAACGACGGTCATTTGTACCTTTTCACGCGCGAATGGGGCGCGCGATGCGTGCGCGAGCTCGTCGGCACGGCGCCTACTCTCGAGAGCTTGCCGCCCCCGCCGCTGTCTGTGGTGCTTCGTCCGCACCCGGTCGGGCCCGCCGGCGTCGACGAGTCGATCCGAATGGTGCGCGTCGGAATCGAGCAAGGTCGAAGCGATCCGCTCGTCATTGCGTTTGCCCGCCAAGAGATCGACCGGGCGGGCCTCGGCGGCGCGCGCGGGGCGCCCGACCCGGATCGCATCGCCGCGATCCTCTTCGCGGCGGTCAAGCGCGAGGTAACGTTCGTCAAGGATCCGGTCAACGGCGAGGCGATGGCAAACGCCGCGCACCTTTTGTGCCTGGACAAGGGAGGGCCGTGCATCCCCGCAGGCGATTGCGACGAGCAACTAATCGTGTTCGGAGCCTTGCTCGCCGCCGTCGGGATTCCCGTGCGGCTCATTGTCCGCAAGTACCCGCAAGCGCGCCAAGCTCACATCACGCTCGCGTACGATTCGAACGTCCGGCTAGGGGGCCCGTGGAAGTGCATGGATCCGTCAACCGATTCCGGCGCATGCTCGAGCGCGCCCTATACGGAGGAAATCGTGGTCGACCTCGTAAGCACTTCCGATCAGCCCTTTGTAGGGCTTGGCTCGCCGCCGGTCGCTCTACTCGGGCAACCCGCGGACAACACAATGGCGCCCGCACTTCCGAGCGACCAAGCGGCCGGGTGGATCGCGCAGCTTCAAGGCGTGCAAGGCATGCTCTCGAGAGCGGCGGCGCGTCTGCGCACCAATTCGCAAGCGCTCGCCGCCGTGCGCGCCGATCTCGGCATGGCGCCCAACGACCCGGCGCCCGCACCCGAGGCCCCCGGCGCCGTCGGCGGTCCGCTCGGCGGGTACATGAGCTCGGGCCTTTGGACGCCGGCGGCGCAAGACGCCGAAAGCAAGCTCTTGCAAACTGCCGACTTCGTCGGCCAGTGCATCGCCGATGCGCTCTCGGGCGCCCGGTCAATGAGCTTTCAGGGGCAGGATATTTTCATCGAAGCCAAGCCGGGCGATCCCTTTTCGATTCTGCTCGCGCCGAGCCCTTCGGGCGGAATGGTGCCGACGTACTTCGACGCGCAAGGCAATTCGACGGGCACGCTCGGGTTTGCGCCGATCCTCGTCGTCGCGCTCGTCGCCGCCGTCTCGCTCGCGGTCGCGTACGTCGTCGGCAAGGTGTGCGACCAGTTGGCGACGGCGCATCATGACGAAGCGCTCAACAAGATTTCCGCGCAACAAGCCGAGCTCGTGAAATCAGGAGCGCAAACACCTGAGCAAGCGCGCGGCATGGTCGCTGCCCTTACGGACCTCAACAAGAGCGAGCAACCCAAGCCGAGCGCGCTGCAAGACTTTCTCTCGACGTTCCCGATCGTGGCGATCGCCGGCGCCGCTCTCGCGGGCGTGGCGGCGGGCTTTGGTCTGTCGCGGTTCGTTACGTCGATTCTGCCCGCGCGCCGCTCGAGCGCGTCGGCGCCACGTCGGGCGTACCTGCCGCAAGGCCAGCGAACCTACACGATCAAAGTGAGCGGCGGCCGGCACGCCGGCGAATACCCCGGGGCCGCAACGGTGCGCGAGACGATCGCGATCGCACGAAAAGAGTTTGTGCCCTACGTCGGCGCGGGGGAATCGGTGCGCGTCGTGCACTTCGATCGCGACGGCGAACGCGTCTACACCGACGCGGTAGTCAAAGAAGGCGGCGCCCACGGAAGCGCGCACGCGCGGGCGCCCTACTCACAAGCGCGCGCCGTGTCCTGGGCGGGCACCGAGTACATCGAAAAGCGATGGGTCGGCGTTCACAATGCGCTGGCCAATGCCGCGCTCGGTCGAGACACGCGAGAGCAAGCGCGGTGCGCGATCCAGCGAGGCCACGACTTCATAGAGTGGATGCATTGCCAAACGCCGCCGCGCTCGGCCCGGCACTTCGTCGAGTCGAAGCTATCGGACATCCGTCGGCTTTTGACCAAAGCGCGCGAGCAGTATCCGCAGCTCGCCGCCCGATCTGTCGCGGGAGCTCGCCGCGAGCATGCCTACCGCGTTCGAATCCTCGAACCCGTACGGCGATCAGTACACACTACAAATTCATGCGCAAAATAAGCGTGAAGCGGAGAACCGAGGCAAGCGCGAAGCGGGCGCGCAGGGCCGCGTGATTGACGTAATCGACTTGGGGCCGGTTGCCGCGTGATGTTCGATCCGCACGGCGCCCCGGACGATCGTGCGCGCCGCCTGGCCATCATCGGATTTTCGCTGTTCGCGCTCTTTTGGGTGCTTGGCTACGTCGTGACCGTCACGATAGGACGGCTCGCCCGCGCCCTTAGACAGCGACCCGTACAAGATTGCCGTAGCCGCACGCGCGCAAGGCATCCTCGACGCGCGCGCGCGTGGTCGACCATAACCGTTGCCCGCGTACGTACGCGACTACGGAGCGCGGATCGCATTGCGCTGTCACAGCGACTTTGCGCAGCTCGTGCTGTGCAAGCTCGGGAAGCGAGTGAGGGCGGTCCGCCTGAAGCGCTCTCGGTCGCTCTTGCCGGGCCCGCCTGGACATCGATCGGGTATTCTGAGCGCGCCCGCACGGGTAGGCAAGGGTAACCTTGTTGCGGCAAAGCGGGCGCAAAGCGGGCGCAAACTTGCGCCATCTTCGAGCCCCCCCCTTGCGAAATGTTGCAGCGTGCATGCGCCCCCGCGCATCCTTTCACTTAGGTTGCGTGTCTTCCAAGTCTCTCCAATACCCCGCCCGGCCGCCGCAGGTTCGTCGAAACTATTGGCGTCGGGCGCAACTGCAGCGCGATCTCGCGCGGTATTACGAAACCTGCAAGACGCAAAACCGCGGACGCTTCAAGCGCGCGAAGCGGCTCAAAAATTACTGTGCCGCAACGGCGTGGACCATCGTGCGGCAAAGCGGCCGCTACGGCGATTACTTCAAGACCGGCGATAAGACGAAAGGCAAGGCTAGAGCGATGCCCCAGCGAAGCAAGCGCAGCGGACGGTTTATCAAGCGACGTCACCACGCGAGCGCCGCAGGGCGCACGCATCATCGCCGGCGCGCTCGCGCCGCGGCCGCGGCGCCTGCGCATCACGTCAAGCGTCGCCATCGTCGCGCTCGAGCGGCGGCCCCCGCGCATCACGTCACCCGTCGCCGCCGAGCGCGTCGAGCGTACTCCCCGAAGCGCTCGCATCATCGGCGCCGAGCTCGCGCCGCGTCGCCTCGCCGTTCGTACATGCGCCGGCGACGAGCCCACATGATGTACTCGCCCGCGCGCTACCATCGCCGGCGCGCACGACAGCCGAACGGGCGCACAAAGCTCGGCGTCGGCGGCGGACTCGTACTCGCGACGGGCGGTCTGTTCGGCTTTTGGACGGCCGATCAGCTTCACCGGATGTCGGTTACCTACAAGACAACCGACACCAATCAGCCGACCCTCCCCGCGGGCTTGACGCTCGCGCAATACAATGACGCCGCAGTCGCGGCGCGCCCGACGTGGCAAAGCCAGGCCTGGCAATGGGGCACCGTGCTTTTTACGGGCGTGCTGGGCCTCTTTGTCCCGTGGCGTTGGGCAAAGCTGTTCCTTTACGGAACATCGATCGGCGCGGGCCTTCACGCGACCTATCAGCTCGTCACCGGCTACATCATTCTTCCCGTCGTCGCCGGCGGCGCGACCGATTCGTGGGGACAGCGCGCCTACGCGTACGAGCTCGCCGCAAATTACGCGCTCGGCAAAATGACGAAACCCGCGAGCACGACACAAGGGCGACTCGGAGCGCCCCCGGGTACGCGTGCGCTTCCCGCTCACGCGGCCGCGCGCGTTCCGGTAAGTTTGGCGACGGGCATGCCGGCGACCGTGGGGGCGCTGGCAACCTCGCCGTTTCCGCACGGAACCCCCGCAGCGCTCGGCGCCAACGCGATGCCCGGCGGGTTTCTAGGTCAGACGTCGCCCCCGGGCAGCCCTGCGCCCGGTGCGCCCTTTCCTCCCCCCGGCTGGACGCTCAAGCAAGTAGCTAACAGCGACCAGTGCCCGGCGGGCGGCATCTATCGCGACTTCGGCGCGGACGGCAAGTGGTGCGCGATTCCCCCCGCGGCGCCGCCCGCTCCCCCGTCGCCTCCCATGACGACGCCGCCCACGCCGCCGCCGGGCAGCCCGCCGACTGGCGGACCGCCCCCGCCGACGCCGCCCACGCCGCCCGTCGCGACACCGATGCCCCCTCCCCCGGCGCCGCAGCCCGCGTGCCCGCTGCCTTGGGCGTCGACCGCTTCGCCCAATCAGCCCGCATGCTGTGGCACCACGCCTTGCTCATGCGGCGTCAACAGTCCCACGAACGGACTACCGGGAACCGTGCTCGGGCAACCGCCGCGGCCGCCCTCTCACCCCCTCTTCGCGATGATGCTCGCGCCGCGTCGAGCGGCCTGAAACGTCCACAAGGAACAAAGGAGCTATTCCCGTGACTCAACAAGCAGGCCCTCTCGCGGTTCGTCCTCCCAACCTCGGCATGCTGTCGTCAATGGCGGCGCTTGCCTACAATCGTGATGCCCGAAAAGAGATCGGCTTAGGGCAACCGCCCGAAAGCTACGGCGGGCAGTGCGATACGTTCCTCGCCTCGCAGTGCGCGCCGCAGGGGCGAATTGAAATCGCCGAGGTAGCGCAATGGCGCGTTGACCTCCCCGTCGCCGACGCGACGATACCGACAACGTTCGGCGATCGGATCAATATCTGGACGACGCCCGACAATCAGCCGCCGCCCGGCGTGACCAATTCGAGTAACACTTTGGCGACGCCCGGCATTTTCGCTTCGGACATGATTATCCGCGGCGTGCGCGTGCGTTTGCTCGTCGAACCCGAAGCGCGCACGATCCTCGGCAACTTCATTACCGAGTCAAACAACCTCCCCGTTTCGCCGGACGCTTGGACGATCAACGACCTGAACAACGGCGCGCTCGGGCTCGCCGTGGGTCAAACGATGCTGCCCGCTGAGTTTCTCTGGGGGCTTCCGACGTGGAAAGCGGCCTATTCGTTTTGGCAGGGCTACGAACTGGCGATCCTGAAAAATCACCAAGACGCCCTCGTCAAAGAGCCGCTCACGGCGGTCGGCACGATTCAACCCTTCGCCGAGGCCGAGGCCGCGGGCCTGGCGTTCGCGAGCAATCAGGATCGCGTGCTCGTGCTCAACGATCGGTTGACCTCGCTCGGCGTCTTGCAGCAATTCGCACCCGTCTTTTTCAAGCGCCTGGGCGCGCTCACGGTCGCCGGCGTCGATGTCGGCGACTTCACGGTGAGCCGCGAAGAGGACGCGTCAAGCGCCGTCTTCGGCGGTATCGGTGTGCCGCAGCCCTGGGCATGCTGCCGCGAGCCGTTCCTGTTCAATTCGCCGATGTTCTGGCCGGCCGGTCACCCGATGAACATTCAGCTCACGGCCCTAAATGAAACCTTCGAGCAGGATTTCCAAAGGTGGATCTCGGTCACCGGAGGAAGTGGCGGCGCCGCCGGCGAGGATCTGCACCTGCCCCTCTCTCACGTGCCGGGCATGAGCGGCATCATGGGAACGGGCGTCTCGCCCGTCGCGCTCGAGCAGACGCTAGACGTCGCGCCGACGCCGGTTATCAATGTGCCGCAGCAAACGCAGACAAACCGCGCGCTCTTGAAGGGCGGAACGATGCTCTTTGAGATCCAGGTTATCGGCTGGCGCTGCAGTAACCCGCGATGGGGCCCTATCATCGCGCGCGCGATTGCCCAGGGCGCGATCTTGGCGCCGCAGGGCTATGGCAGCCTGACGACGTACCTCCAGGCGCAAACGCAGTAGCGCCCGCACTTCGTCGAGGGGCGCGCCCGGGCGCCCCCTCTTCGCGCGGCGCGCGGGGTCTTGCACCCCCCGACACCGCGCGAAAACCGGGCGACGCTCCCCGCGTCGCTCCCCTCGACTCTCCCCCTTGTTGTTTTGTCCCGCTGGCGCAAGCGCGGGAAGCTCGATCCCCCAAAGAGTGAGTGAGTGACCCATGAGCCGAACCGTTGCCATCGCGCCCCCGCCGAGCCTTCGAATGCTCGCCGAGTATCACCCGCAAGTCGCGCTCGCCGTGGCCATGGGTGCCAACCTGCGGCCGAATCTGCGCCCGCTCTCGGTGCAACTCACCAACGCCCAAGTGGGGCAGCCGCAAACCGTCTCCTTTGCCGAGGTTATCAGCCAGTATTCGATCTTCGCCGGCGTGGACGTGACCGTCGACCCGACGAACAACGAACCCGGGAACCCCGTCAAACCGATCGCCGACGCGGCGCAAGCGCTCGTCACGGGCGTGACGTTGACGCTTCTGGTCAAGGGCGCCGGCGGCACGGACTACACGCCGATCCCCGAAGAGACCCCCGTGCAAAGCCTGCCCGATTTGCTCGCGCCGCATATCGGCGTCTGGCGCATGGTCAACCCGGAGAACGTGAAGGCGCGGTTTATCCTTCAGTCGCCCGCCGACGGGACGCCGCAAACCTTGTGGCTCGTGTTTGGGTTCTACGTGCCGAGCTCGGACGCGGACGTCTATTTGTCTCAGGCGCCCGACGACGCGCGCAAAAAGCTCATGGCCACCACAGCGTGGCAAATGGCCACCATGCGAGGCCAATGAATGACTGCCGCGGCTCCCCCGACGCCGGTCTACCCGCGCCGCCGCCGGCGCGACGAAGCGATCTCGGTCGGGTTCGACGATTTTCTGTCGACGCTTGGCGTCTTGCCGTTTTCGACGGGATTGCGTGTGCCGCCGCTCTTCGGGCCGACGTACCGCTTTCTTTGTGCAGTGGTCGATCTGACGACGGGAGACAGGCTCACGGGCCTACGACAATTTTGGTCGATTGCCGACTACATCGCGACGGGCGGGGGCGCCGAGCCACCGCCGGCGCCCGTCTATGCCGAGGTCCGGCCCGTAGTGACCCCCGGGTGGCGCTTCGCCGACATCGGCGCGCCTATCTGGACGCTCACGTTTCAGGGGTTATCGAACTTCAACCGCGTGGCGCAAGGACCATTCGATCAAGAGTCGTTTTTGCAATTCGACACGACGGGCCCGGCGCTCGTCTACGAGTCGGCGGCGTTTCCCGTCTTGCCGCCCTTGCCTGGCTACCTGGGCCTATCCGCCTACACGCCGCCGCCGATGCGCGGGAACACCGTGGAGCTCTACCGCGACATCAGGTTCCCTCAGCAGCAAAACGAGTTTTTTGCGTTCGATTACGCGTTCCGCAACCCGACGCGCGTGCGCCTCTACTGCGATATTCAGCAGCACAATCCGCAGAACACGCCGCCGATCATTGCTCAGAATCCCGCGCAGCCGTCTTTATTTTTCGCCTGCGGCGTGGTGCCCGAAGAGCAGTTTTTGCAACTTTTCCCCGCGGCCGTCGTGCACGCCGTGGGGGGCGCGCTTCTCTACGACGAGCGGTGAGGTAAAGCCATGCAGATGTCGCAAGAAGACTCTTCCAGTTCGCTCGGCGCTCGGTATGTCAATCCGTGGCGGCAGCTCAGTCAGACCGAAATCGCCGCGCTCATGGCGGCCGGCGTGAGCAAATGCGAGCAGCACGCGACGACCAGTGTGGTCAACGGTCAATTGCGCGTGCAGTTTGCGTGCTTTGGCTACTCCTTTTTGGCCGAGCGCGTCGCCACGCCCGAGTCCACCTACTGGGCTTGGTATGTCTACGGGACGCCCGGCGCTCTGCGCCTCCCCGGTCGCAAGAGGAGCGAGCCGAATCTGAAGACGGGCGCGTCGAATACGATTGTGCCCACCGTATCAAGCCGGCCGATCCCCGTCGTCGCCTCACGCGTCGGCGAACCCGCGCTATCGGCCGAGCTCTTCGACTCGCTGCCGCGCTGGTCGTACGAGGGCTCGCCGGCGGCGCCCTATCCGCCGGCGCAAAGCGGGTGGCGTGACGTCGCGTGGGAGGACGAGCGCGCGCGCGGCGCGGCGGCAAGCTTGCTCGGGCAATTGCCTGTCAGCGAGTACACCGACGTGGTCTTGCCGACGGGGGGCCTCTATCGCTTTTTCGCGTTCGAGACGGCCATGGGCGCAAAGTCCATCGGCGCGCTCGAGTACGTCGGCGCGCCGCTGGACGCCTCGACGCTCGGCGCCGACCCGTCGATCAACGCCGCGCTCGACCGCGCGCAGAATGACCTGAACGCCCAGGCGCAAGGGGTCGTTGCGATCGCGAGCGCGTATATCACCAGCCAGACGCCCGACTACACGCAGGCGGTCACCTCGATTCAAGCCATCGGAAACGCCGCGGTGAGCTCGGCGGGTATCTCGGGCGAAATCGACAGCGCCGGGTTCGCGAGCGTGACGCAACCGATTACGCAACAGGCCTGGAAAGTCAATCGAGATCAGCTTTCGACGATCGACGCGGCGAGCGCCGACCAGGGCGCCGCGCAGACCGCGCAAACGGCCATCGGGCAAATGTTCAGCCTTTTTCAGCAGGCGATTAGCGCCGCGCGAAGCGCGAACAACGCCGCGACGCCCGCGACGCCGCCGCCGGCGCCCGCGGGCGCGCCCACGACTCCGAGCGCCGACCTCACGAACGCGGCACAAATGCTCATGAGCTACTTTGCGCAGAACGCGTGCTCGCAGACGTTCGTGCAAGAGGTGTACGACTTCCAAGTCGCCTACAACAAGGAAGGCGCGGTAGCGCTCGGCGAAGACGGCTACTACGGCACCGATACGCAAGGGGCGCTGCAGCGCGTCTTGGACAAGTCGGGCGTCGGCGGCATCGCGCCTGAGGGGTGCGTCGGCAAGGCGGCTCCCGGGGGCGGCGGCGGCGGCGGCACAACGACGCTTCCGACGACGACAGTAACCGGCGGCGGAGGGGGCACGTCTTGGGCGAGCGTCGCCGCCGTCGGCGGCGGCGTCATCACGATCGCGGCGATCATCGTCGGCGCGGCGACTGGCTATATCCCTAACCCGTTCAAGTAGGTCATACGCTCATGAGAACCCCGACCCATCTCGACCGACTCGACAGCCTTGTGGCCATGGCGAGGGCGCGCGCGCTCTCGGCGCTGCAGCTCGTCGGCGTGCCGAATTTCCTAGTGCAGACGAACGCCGGCCTTATCGTGGCCGCGCAGACGAACCTTTTCGAAACGACGAGCTTTCTCGCCAAGACAACGGGGCGAATCCTTGTCGTCGCGATGATGACCAACACCGTGAGCAACGTGGACGACTCGGTCTTGTACCAAACAACGGTCGACGGCGCGCCGACGCCGGGCGCGCCCAATGGCGGCTCGCTCGACGCGCCGGCCGGGCACCTGGCGAGCGTTGCCGCGGGTACGGTCTTTTGGATTCAATCCGTGGCGGTCGGTAGCTCGCACACCGTTGGCGTGCTCGCGACCAACGGCATTTTGGGGCACACCGTTCTCACTGCCCCCGGCTTCGCTACCGTCGCGGTGTACGAGCTTCCCTAAACGCAACAACAGGAGAGAGTGAAATGCGCACCCCTACGTGGCTTCAACGGCTCGAAAGCCGGATCGCGCTCGCGTTGGCGCGCGCAAGCGCGGGCGTGTCGGCCGCAAGCGCGGCCGCCAATCGCGTCAATTTTTTGAACGGAGCGCCCGTATTGCCCGGGTCGACCGTCACGTTTGTGTCTGGACCGTTTACGACGAGCTCGGGCCGGGTGCGCGTCTTTTGCAATTTCACGATCGACGCGAATGGCGGAACGCTCGTCGCCGGCGATGCGCTCGGCATGCTCGCGGTTATTGACGGCCTGCCGGAGCCTTTCTTTGGCGATCCGCAAGTGATCGTGCCCGTCGCGGCCGGCACGACATCGGCGCAAATCGTGATTTGGTACGATTTCGTGGCCGGCGTTCCCGGTTCCACGCATACCTTTGGCGCGATCGTCGACGTGGGGGGCGGACACACAGCGGGCGCCTCGGCGTCGGGGCGCCTAGAAGTGTTGTTACAAGAGCTGCCCGCCGCGCCGTGATGCTAGGAGCCGACTTGCCCCAGGTAAGCTTCGCCCCTGTGGATGTCGCCGCCGCGCTCGCTGCGGCGTACGCCGAGACGCACGGGGGCGCGGCGCCGCCGTCACCCGAAACGGTTGTGTACCCGTTGGCGCAAATCCTCGGCGCCGAGGGGAGCCTTTCGGATTACTTCGGAGGGACCAACAACCTGGGCGCGATTCACGCGACGAGCGGCTTTGAGAAAGCGCACACGGGCGAAGCGGGCTACGGCGCCGTGGCGTTTCTCGATCACAGCCCGGGCGGGGGCGCGTACATCACGCGCATGCGCGTCTATCCGACGCTTGTTGAGGGGGCGCGCGGCTTTCTCTCGCTCGTGTCGGGCGCGCTCGCGCACGTTGCCAGCGAAACGGACTACGCGACCGCGCTCTACGCGCGCGGGTACTTCGAGGGTCTGAGCGCGCCGGCGACACCGATCGCGCAGCGTGGGGCGGCGTGGGGGCAAAACGCCTGGACCGATGCGGACCGCGCCAATATCGCCAGCTACGCGAACGCCATCACGCGCACCGAAGCGCCGGCGCGTGCAGCGTATGCTCAGCTCGCGACCTATTCGGGCGATCCGCGTTCCTTCGTCTCTGGTCCGCCCTTCGCTTCGCTCGAAGATCGCTTGACGCCGGCGGACGCGTACGCGCCGCACACGCTCGAGCACGCGCGCGCTCTCTTGGGCGCGAACGCGGACAATCCGCCGCCGGGCGCCATCAGTCTGCAAGATTGTCTCAGCGCGCCCGCCGGCGATGGGGTGTGGATGTTTTCCGCGGGGGGCATGCCAAGCGCGCAACCGGGTACGGTCGCGCACGTGCCGCGGCCGGCGTGGGGAGCGCTCGGCGCGCTTGTCGCCGGCGCCGCCGCTCTTGGCGCCGGGCTCTACTTCGCATGGCAAAGGCCCGCCTGGCTTGTCGAGGTGATGACGTGAAAAAGGAAGCAGTCATTGGCCTAGCCGCGGCGGGCGTTGCGGTCGGTGGCATTCTGATCGCGGCGGTCGCGCGCGCTGCGCCCGCTGCGCCCGCGGCAGCCCCCCCCGGCGCCGGGCACTCCCCCAGCGCGCCCTGGTCGCTCGTGCAAGGACACCGCTATCAGGTGACGTTGCGCGTGCCGAGCGGTTCCACGTGGGCCGGGTTCGATCCGCGCGCGATGCCGCCCGGGTGGGTGTTCGTGCAGTCGGCGAGCCCGAGCGCGTACACGTATACCTATCAATTTGATTACGTCGGCCCGAGCGGCGACGCGCCGGCGGCGCTCTTTTGGCTATTCCCCGGCCCCACGCCCGCCGATCTGGACTTCGTCGTCGCCGACCTCGGCCCCACGGCCAATATCGCCATGGGCTCGACGGCGCCCGCCCCGCGCCCTGGGGGCTCGAACGCGTGGCAACCGGCGACGAGCGTGCCATTTGCGGGACGCGTGCGCTGGTCAATGACGGCGGCCGATGTCACTTCGTTTGCCGTCGCGCAGCAAACCGGCTTTCCCGGGGGCGCCGCCGCGACGCCGGCGAACATTCGCCATATCCTCGAGGCCCTCTTAGGGACGGGCAAGGGGGGCGCGCGCTTGCAAACGCGCGTCTATTTCGTATGGGAGCCGGGCGAAGCTCTCCCGACCGATTGGCCAACGGATGACCAGACGCTTTCGGCCGGCGGCTACCACGTAGAAATGATCTACGGCATCGGGTACGCCGTGCAAGCGCTCCCCATCGGCGCCATGAACGCGCCCGACTTGACGAGCGGCGACCTCGCGGCGCTCGGTATCACCACGCAAGGCATGTGGACGCTTGCCGGCTCGGGCGCTACGGGCGCGACCGCGCTGCCGGCGCAGCCCGGGATTTCCTGGGCGCTTCAGCCCAACGTCGCGATGGCCGCGCACGTGCGTATTTCCAACCTCATGCCCGTGTCCAAGCTCCCTATCACGCAAGGCTTCGCCGCGTTCGGCGACGCGGCGCGCCTCACTTGGTACGCGTACGCGCACGCAGCGGCGCTCGCGTTCGGCGGGGTGCCGATGCTCGCGTGGTGGGTGGGCGACCCGGTGCCGCCCGATTGGCCGAGCGACGATCCGGCGCCAGCGACCGAGCCGCACTTAGAATTTCGTAGCGGCATAGCGCACGATTTCACCAGCGATCCAAACGTGCGCGTTTGGCTCGCCCAGGGACCCGGAGCCTAAAGAGAAGGAGACAAGCGAGCCATGTCAACCGACACAATCACCCTACCGGCGCGGGCGCTCGAAAGCGAAACGCTGCGCGACGAGCTCGTGACCGCGCTCGGCGAAGAGCTCGCCGGCGCACCCGCCGCCGAAGTGCCGCCCGACTTCGCCGATGGCTTGGAGACTCTCTGCCACCAGGCCGCGGCGCTCAGCGCCGGACGCATGACCGGGCCGGGCCAGATTCGTCTGCACTTCGCGGACGGGCAAGCCCTGATGGTCTCTGTCGAGGATAGCGACCGCCACGTCAGCGCGCAGAACTTCGATCCGACGAGCCGAGACGCGTGGCTCAAAGAGCGCGAGGCGAAAGCGAAAGCCGGCGCAAAAAAGATCGTCGTCGAGCCCGCCAAAGCAAAGCCGCCGGCGGCCGCGCCGGCGACGTCGGCGTCGGGTATCGTGCGCGGCGGAACGCGCTCGCGTTTTTTGCCGCCGCAAGGTCCCCCGCCGGCGGCCGCGGCGCGCGGCGCAACGGCAACCGTGGCGCCGACGGTGCCCTTGCCCGCCGCCGCGGTAAGCCGGCTCGCCGAGTCGACCGCCGAGCCGCCCGCGGGAAAGAAAAGCAAAGCCAAGGACGACGACAAGTAGAGGGGCGCCATGCTGACTAGCCGCTCGCTCAGTGTTGGATGGCGCGACTACGTCGACGCGCTCTTGTGGCTCCTGCGTTCGCGTATCGCAAGCCTGGATCACACCGTCAACGGGCCGATCCCGCCACTACCGCTCTTTGTGGATCCGCAAAACTCGAGCGGCGTTGCCGCCGACACGAACACGGGGCAGACGGACAACAACGTGCCCGCCGGTTCGGGGCCACTACTCACGACGACGAAGGCAAACGCGAACATTCTCGCCAACGCCGTTGGCAAAAGGGAAATGACGGTGCCGCTCGCACTGCAGTACTTGAGCGACGACACGAGCGGAACACCTCTGAATCTCAACCCGCTTGCGCTGATCGCAAACGGGCAATCGGTCACGGTGAGCCAGACGCCCCAGCAGGTGAACCCACCCGTGAACGTGACGGCCGTCACCGCGATCGACCCGACGACGAATCATCACGAGCAAATTACAACGACGATCCTGGACCTCACGCCCTTTGTCACGCCGCCCGAGGGCGGCACGAGCCCGACAGCAACGTTTTTTCAGGTAGTCGGGGGGCCGCACGACGGTGACCTCTCGTGGATCGAATCGACAACCGCAGGTGAGGGGGGCTCGACGGCACAGGCGAATGCGACGCGCCCCGTCGACGCGACGGTGAGCGTCAGCGGCACCTTTTCCCCCGGCGATAGCGTGCGCATCATGCGCGGGGGGTTTCTGCAAGTCGAAACGAACGACCACACCTTTTTGATCGGTATCGAACAGCTTACGTTCCGTTTTGTCAGCTTTCAAAATACGTTCTCGGTATCGCCCAACGCGACCCCGCTATTTGAACAGTGCAGCTTTGACGCGTCCTCGTTCACCGGCGGCATATTTACCAGTGTCGCGGTGTGGAACGGCATCGCGCCACTCGAGACGCCTGTGTTGTTCGACCTTGGAGGCTTTTATATTCCGGCGGTCGGCGATGGGGGTATTGAGCTCATTCTTGGTGGCGACGTTTACGTCGGCGGGGTTACCGGAATCGTCGCCGGCGCGGAAGGCTGGGTAAGCCTGCTCGTGGAGACAGGCGCGTTTAGCGCCGGCGCGTGCTTTCGGTGCCACGGCACCGATCCGCAAAGCGCGAGCGTCACGTTCATGTCGAGCCAAGTCGTCGGCGCCGGCTCGCCGGTGGTCACCGCGGCGCTCTTGTGGGGGTCGGCATCGGCGACGAGCGCGTTTTTGATGTGGCCGGGCGCGACCGTAACCGTGTCCAGTCAAGTGGGTTTGCAGCCCACGATCGGGTCTTCGGCTCAAGCGATCGGATGGCTCGATTCGGCTCCGAGCGGCGTCAAAATTATTGCCAATGAGGCGCGCACGTTCGACGAAGTCACGAACACCTACTCGGCTCTGTTCTCGACCATCACGTTTGCCAACCTGTTCAACCCGGCAACCCTCAACGACAACGCGCATCGCCTGAACGCCGATAGCCATGTAATCGCGGTGCCGGCGGCGAGCTAATTATGGGCCTGCGTGAACTAACGCCTTGCACGCTGCTGTTGCTCGTTGTGGCCGAGACGACGTGTGGTCGGCCGTCGCAGCCATCGCTGTCGGCGGACGCGACCGCCGCGCCGAGGCCGGCTCCTGCCCCGGTGCGCTCACGTCAAGACATAGAACGGCGCGCACCGATCGTAGAGGTTCTACAGCACTTTGCGCGGGAGAAAGCCGCGCGAAACGCGCCCAAACGCGCGAGCATGGGAGCTCTTGCGGGCGTCTATCCGCCGGCGTCGTGGTCGGTTCCCGCATGGTACGTCTCGCCGCTGGGGCATGACACGGCAGCGTGCACCGATAGCGCGCATCCGTGCCGGCACATCTCGCAAATCTACGTGCGCTGGCGGACCAAAGCGCCGCAGTTGATGCAGCCGACACAAATATTTTTGTTGGGCGATCTCGACGCAGACGACTACGTCGACATTTCGTGTACGAACACGGCCGGTTCCGGTTCGGACATTGAGCTATTGGGCACGGGCGCCGCAACGGTCGTTGCGACCGGGACGCTTACGACAGCCACGAACCTAAACCGCAGCGTGCCCGGGCCCGCCGGCACGCTTCCGACAGTCACGATCGCGGCAGATGCGAGCGGCTTTGTGGGCGATCAGTTTGTGGATACGACGGCGGGCGCAGTCGCGTTCGTGCTGCAGACGTCGGGGGCAGGTCATACGGTGACGCTATCTGCAACGATGCAAGCGCAGACATACCCGAGCGGCCCGTTTGTGTCGCCGCCCTTGCAGGTGATGCTTTCGCCGGGCGACACGTACGAAATTCGGCGTCTGGTCAAGGCAAACATCGCCAACTTCGGGACAGCGAATTGTCTCGGGTATCTGCAGGATGTCGACGCTCGCGGCTTCGGGGGTTTTTTCGGGCTCGCTGTCGCGCCGTTGTTTTCGGCGAGTCAAGCGGCCGCGGCGATCGCTGCGACGTCAGCGCAGTTTATAGACTACGAAAACAGCGTCGTCGCGCAGGGGTCGATCCTAAGCGGCGCAGCCGCGGTCTTGGGCGGCACGATAGAGCACGGCGTCAACATGGCCGCAACGGATAACGAGGGTATTACGATCGATGGCGACACAGCGCCGTTGCAAGGCTTCACCGTGAACGGCGGCAACTTCCAATATGGGACGATGCGTTGGCCTCTGTTGGCGGGGCTTGTGTTTTTCCGTGGTGCGACGATCCAGGCGGTTGCGTCTCTGTACGGACCGACCGACGGGATGATTTGGGGCGACACAGGTGGCTTTCCGGGCTCCGTAAATAATTTTGGATTGTGGCTCTATCTCGGAACCGCGTCGGCGACGCTACTAAACAACCCGACGCTCGAGCTGGGCATTACGGCGCAGGCTGTCGGCTGCGCGGTGGACTTCGATGTCAACCCGGCGCCCTGGTACTGCTCGCGCGCACTGACCACGGCAGCGCTTGATGCTCCCATTGGGGGTATCGCCGGGACGGGGTTTGCTGGTATTGCGTTTGGTGCAAGCGAGGGGGGGATTATCGCGTCCGAAACGGCCGTCTTCGCGCCTCACACGCCGGCGGCGTACTTCAATGGGGGCGCAGGCGTGACGGTTCATCAGGACACGCCGGCGGCCGGGCAACTCACATTCACCTCGCCATGACTCGGTCTCTCTAGGGTGCGACTTCCCAGCGCATCGCGGAGCGACACGGGACGCTGCCTCGAAATAGGCCCGTCGACACGCACGCGCGCAAGTACGCGTCCGATTGCGTGTGGGCCTGATAGTAGTGGTGCGCCTCCTGTTCGGTGTCTCCGTAGAACACGTGCGTCAGGACGAGCTTTTCGCCGCCGGCGGCGGGCTCGAAGATGTCGACGATCAGCCGATAGCGGGGGATGGCGCGCGCCGGCGCCGCGGCGGCGGTCATAGTCCGCACGTGCGGCGCGCCTGCGCGTCGAGCGCATCGCACACGAGCAAGGTCCGGCGGCGGATGACGTCGCCTTGGTCAACTTCGTCCCACGCCTTTTCACGATCGAACATGGCGACGAATTGCCGGAACAGCGTCGCGAGTTTGTCGCGCGGCACGGGCGAGGTCCCTTCTCCGCGCACGACGCGCTCGGCCGCTTCGAGGTTTGCGAGGAGCCATCCGACGGCGCGCATTTTCTTGACGCGCTGGGGGCCGAGGCTTCGAACGTCGATCGTCATGTGGCGGCCATTCCCAGGGCGACGGCGCCCGCCACGGTGCGGATCCAACGCGGGCGCGAGCCCTTGTAATCGGTTTGCAATACGTTCCAGTCGACGCGTATGCCTGCGACCGTTTGGTCCAGCGGCCGCACTTGGCGCACGCGGTAGCCGCGGCGCGCGACGTCGGGCACTTCCGAGCCGCTTTGCATGTACCCGCGAAAGGCTAGATCGTCTTCCAGCTCTTCGCCGCTGAGCGGCACCCCCGCGCCGACGTAGACGTCTGTAGCGTCCCTGTCCAGGCCCTCGCTCGTCGCCGCTTCCCACCAGGCGCCCGCGTAGTCGATGCACTGTCCTTTACTTGCAAACGAGCCCTCGAGATCGCACACGGCGCCCGCTTCGAGCGGCAGCGAGAGCGCCATCATGTTACGCACGCACGCGACGCCGTCGTTTCGCCCCGTCGCCAGACTCCACCCGCTCGAGCGGGCAAACTGGCAAACGCGCAAACTGAAATCGGGGCGACAAATGGCGTCGACTTCGTCGACGTCGAGCGTCAAGGGCGTGACGCCGACGGCCAGATCGACGTAGCGCATTGCGAACGCGCACCCGAACCCCTGAAAGACCCGGCACAAGTCGGCTGTCAACTTGCTCAAGCAATCAAAGCCGAAAATCCTCGGCCCGACGGGTACGACCTCGGCGATCAGGTTCGCCACGGAAACAAGTATACAAGCGGCCGCCGGGCGTGGGAGCATTTGAGCCTGAACCCCTCGAGTAAACAGGGCGGGCGCGCCGGCGGGGAGCCCCCGGCGCCGGGCAACGCGCTCGCCAACGGCGGATAGTGGTGCGGGAACGAAACCGGGGGCGCCCCCTGCAATTGGAGTTACGCGCCATGCCGAGC
>Ga0187846_10000154_pt1 | contig 40716 bp, 31 predicted proteins | sample TC_taG_FD_161473 | JGI IMG/M metagenome (GOLD analysis project Ga0187846, IMG submission 161473) | Biofilm microbial communities from the roof of an iron ore cave, State of Minas Gerais, Brazil - TC_06 Biofilm (v2) | ecosystem: Environmental > Terrestrial > Deep subsurface > Cave > Wall biofilm... | reverse complement strand
TCGATCATCTCGCGCAGGCCGACGCCGAGGAGATGATACGCCTCTCCCAGTCGGGTCCGGCCGACGTCCACCTCGGTGCCCGGCACGAGCACCAGCCGCCCGCCGACACCCGCCGCGGGCCGGGTGAGCTGGTTGTGGTCGGTGATGGCCAGAAAGTCGTACCCTTGGTCGGCGTACCACGCGATCACGGACTCGACGGACCGCATCCCATCTGAGTTGGTGGTGTGGCAGTGAAACTGGCCGCGATGCCACCGCCCAGGGCGGGTGAAGGGGTTTGGGGACGGCGTCACGTGCCCTCCTCCTTCGGCGGGTGGTGGTCCGCGTCGATCCATCCACGCGCTCGCTCCACGGCGCGCTTCCAGCTCGCGTAGCCGCTGTCACGCCGATCGGCTGGCCACCGCGGCTCGAACGTCCGCTCAACCTGCCAATGCTGCGCGAGCGTCTCGAGCGAATCCCAGACCCCCGCGGCCAGCCCAGCCACGTAGCCAGCGCCGAGCGCGGTCGTCTCGCTGACCGTGGGCCGAATGACGGGAACCCCCAGAATGTCAGCCTGGAGCTGCATCAGGAGGTTGTTCTGCGATGCGCCGCCGTCTACCCGCAGGGCCGAGAGATGGATGCCCGCGTCGCGCTCCATCGCGTCCAGGACCTCGCGCGTCTGATAGCAGATCGCCTCCAGCGTGGCGCGGATCAGGTGCGCGCGCGTGACGTAGCGCGTGAGCCCGACGATGACCCCACGGGCCGTCATGTCCCAGTACGGGGCGAACAACCCGGAGAACGCGGGAACAAAGATGGCGCCTCCGCTGTCCTCGACCGAGGCGGCGATCGCCTCCGTTTCCCCGGCGCTCTGAATCATCTCCAAGTTGTCCCGCAGCCACTGTACCGCCGCCCCCGCCACGGCGATGGATCCTTCGAGGGCGTAGGCCACCTCGTGCGCCAGCGCGTACCCGACCGTCGAGAGGAGACCGCTGGGGCTCGGCGCCGGCCGGTCGCCGGTGTGGACCAGGAGGAAGCACCCCGTGCCGTAAGTGTTCTTCGCGTCGCCGGGGTGGAAGCACGTCTGCCCCATCAGGGCGGCCTGCTGGTCTCCCAGGTCGCCGCACACGGGCACGGCGGCGCCGAACGGACCGTCCGCGCGCGTGTGCCCGTACCGCTCACCGCTCGGGCGGATCTCTGGAAGCATCGTTCGTGGCAGCCCAAAGAGATCGAGGAGTTCCGCGTCCCACGCGCGGCGCCGGAGATCCATGAGGAGCGTCCGCGACGCGTTCGTGGCGTCGGTGATGTGGACCCCTCCCGACGGACCTCCGGTCAGCCACCAGATCACCCAGGAGTCCATCGTCCCGAAGCAGACATCCCCCCGCTCGGCGTGCGCGCGGACCCCGGGGACGTGCTCGAGCACCCACGCGGCCTTGAGCGCTGAAAAATACGTGGCGATCGGCAGGCCGGTGCGCGACCGGACCATGGGTTCCAGCCCCCGGTTGATCAGCGCCCGGCACGCGCCGTGCGTGCGGGTGTCCTGCCAGACGATGGCCCGGTAGATCGGCCGGCCCGTGTGGCGGTCCCAGAGCACCGTCGTTTCCCGCTGGTTCGTCACGCCGACGGCCGCGATCTTCGCCACGCCGGCCCGGGCCAACGCCTCGCGCACGACGCGGGCGGTCGCCTCCCAGATCTCCTCGGCGTCGTGCTCGACCCACCCTGGCTGCGGGGTGAACTGGGTGTGCTCGCGATAGGCGCTCGCCCTGGGCCGGCCGGCGGAGTCAAAGATAATGCATCGCGTGCCGGTCGTCCCCTGGTCGATCGCCGCGACGTGCGGTCCCGTCGATTCCTCCCCTCGCCCGCCGGCCGTCATGCGCGCGGCGCGAGGCGCGCCAGCAGCCGCAGATCGTTGGAGGCGATCCCGTCGACCGCGAGCTCCACGCAGCGGGTGAAGACGTCTGCGTCATCCACCGTCCAGACGAAGACTCCGAGCCCGGCAGCGCGCGCCCCACGCACGACGTCGCGGTCGAGGTAGCCCCAGTGGACGCAGAGGGCGTCGGCGCCCGCCGCGCGGGCGGCCGCCTGCGGGTCGACGAGGCGCCCAGCGTAGAGGATGCCGGTGGCGATGCGCGGACTGAGCGCCCTCAGGGTGCGGACGCTCGGGTGGTCGAAGGAGATCACGAGGACGTCGGCCTCCATCCGGCTGCGAGCGATCGCCTCGAGGAGCTGGGACTCGATCCCTTCGTAGGGTGCCGGATCGTTCTTGATCTCCACCTGGACAACGGCGCGCCCCCGCGCGAGCTGGAGGACTTCTTCCAGCAGCGGAATCCGCTCCCCTGAAAACTCCGATCCGAACCAGCGGCCGGCGTCGAGCCGCCGGAGCGCGTCGAGGGAATAGGCGCCGACCGGGCCGCGACCGTCGGTCGTCCGATCCACGGTGGGATCGTGGATGACGACCAGATGCCCGTCCCGCGTTCGGCGGACGTCGCACTCGAACGCGGCGATCCCATGCTCGAGCGCCCGCCGAAACGCCACCAGCGTGTTCTCGGGGGCGTCGAGGGAGGCCCCGCGGTGTGCTACCCCGAGAACCCGGTCCGCCTTCAGGAAGCTCCGGGCCCGCTCGAGCGGCGCCCCGGAGCCGACGGGTTCCGATCCTACCACCTCGACCACCGAGTCCTTTCTCGCGTTCCGCCTTCCCCGGGCGCGGCGGCTACAAATTGTCGATGGACACCGGCGCGATCCGGTCGGCGAGCGGAAAGCGGAAGACCCTGCTGTAAAAATACAGCTCCGCGTCGAGCGCCCGTTTGATGTTCTCGGCCCGGCGGAACCCGTGCTGCTCGCCCTCAAACGGAATGTACGCGACCGGAAGCCGCTTGGCCCGCAGCGCGGCGACCATCATCTCCGCCTGGTTGGGGGGCACGATCTTGTCCTCGAGTCCCTGGAAGAGGATCATCGGGCAGGCGATCCGATCCACGAAGTGGATCGGCGACCGCTGGTAGTAGAGGTCGCGGCGCGCGGGAAACGGCCCCACCAGGCGATCGAGATAGCGTGATTCAAACTTGTGGGTATCCCGCACGAACACCTCCAGGTCCCCGATGCCGAAGTGGCTCGCCCCGGCCTTGAAGGTGTTCCGGAAGGTGAGCGCGCACAACGTCGTGTAGCCGCCGGCGCTCCCCCCCCGGATGATGAGCCGGCTCCCGTCCACCTCGCCCCGCTCCGCGAGGAAGCGGGCGCCGTTCACGCAGTCATCGACGTCCACGACCCCCCACTCGCCGTTGAGGCGCTCGCGGTAGGCTCGGCCGTATCCGGTGCTGCCCCCGTAGTTGACGTCGAGAACGGCGAAGCCGCGGCTGGTCCAGTACTGGATCCCCACATCGAACGAGGCCGGGCTGGCGTCGGTGGGACCGCCGTGGCTCCTGACCAGCAGCGGAGGGCGATCGCCGGGAGGCGCGGTCTGATCCCGGTTGCGGGGGGCGTAGAAAAACGCGTGCGCCGTGTTCCCGCCTTCGGTCGGAAACTCGATCGCCCGCGGGGCCGACACGAACCCGCGATCGATCGTCACGGCGCTCGTGCGGCGGAGCACTTCGCGCTCCCGTGTGCGCAGGTCGAGCCGCACGATCGACGCCGGTTCATCGGGGAAGGCCGCCGCGAAGTACGCATGCGTCGGTCCCACGCGCATCCCCCAGATCTCCGTAAACGGCGTCTCGATCACGTCCAGCGCGTGTGTCTCCGTGTCGAGGCTGGCTAGTCGCCACATCCCATGGTCGCAGAAGGTGCAGATGAGACGCCGCTCCGACGCGAACCCGTAGACGGACATGCCGAAGAGCCATTGCGCCCGCCCAAACTCGGCCGCCATCGGGCACAGGGGCTCGACCCGGCCGCCGCGCCACCGGTAGAGATTCCACCACCCCGTGCGGTCGGACACGAAGTGCAGGACGCCGGCGGGCGACCACTCCGGCTGAAAGATCGATTCCGCCGGGCCGCCCGCCACGCGTTCGGACCGCCCGATCGCCCCGTCGGCGTCGACTTCGCCCACCCACAATTCGTTCCCGTCCCACGGCATGTTGGGATGGTTCCAGGTGAGCCACGCGCACCGCGATCCGTCGGGGCTGACGCGGGGCGAGGAGTAAAAATCATTCCCCGAGACCAGCACCCGCCCCCCCGCCGCCCCATCCAGCGGGATGGCCGCGATCACGTTGACCGGCTCGGCGCCGGGCACCGTGTGGTCTTCGCGCACGCAGACGATGCGACGCCGCCGGCGGTCGATGGTACCATCGGCGTACCGGAGATCACCGGGCGGGCTCAGCGGGACCGGGGCCGTCTTGGGGGGCTGGCGGTACAGGCGCTGGTCGGCGAAGTTGGAAAAGTACAGGACGCCCTCACTCGTGGCAAAGGCCCCCCCGCCGTACTCGTGGACGCGCGTGCGGGCGTTGAACGCGGACGGCATCACATCGTCCGGGTGCCCGCCCTCCTCCCAACGGACGACGACGTACCGGCCTCCCTCCCTCGGACGCATCTCGGTCCAGTAGAGGACGCCACCGTCGAGCACGAGCTGGTCGAGCCTGATCGTCTCGGAGACGATCAGGTCCGAGGTGATGGGCGACTTCCATGCGCCGTAGGGCGTGACCCGTTGCGGGGTCTCCACGCGGCCGGCCTCCCCCCAAATGCGCCGTGCGTTCTGCCTATCCTGCGTGTCTCGCGATCAGGGCGACGAGGAGGGATGCCCGTCCCGGTACAGCCACTGGTACATCCCGGCTGACTGCAGGACGGTCTTCACGTACCCTCGCGTCTCGACGTACGGGATCTCTTCGATGAACGCGTCGGGTTCGAGGCTGCCCCGACGTGCCTCCCACCGGCCCACTGCGTCCGGTCCCGCGTTGTACGCGGCGAGCGCCAGATCCGCGCGGGTGTACCGTCGCATGAGCTCCTGGAGGACGGTGCTCCCCAGCGCGATGTTGGTCTGCGGATCGGTCAGCCCGCGGCGATCGGGGGCCGGAAGCCCCGCCAGCCGGGCGGCGCTTCGCGCGGTCCCCGGGATCAGCTGCATCAGCCCGATCGCGTCGGCGGACGACACCGCGGTGGGATCGAACCGGCTCTCCTCGCGGATCAGGCCGGCCATCAGGTAGGCGTCCACCCCGGTCCTGGACGCCGCCTGACCGATCGTCTCCCAGTACGCCTGCGGGTACAGCGCCTCCCACAGCGCGAGCGGCGCGTCGTGCCCGGCCGTCCTCGCCATGTCCTGAACCTGCTCGGCCGTCGCGATCCCGCGCCTGACGTCGCCTTGCTGCTCGTACCGCTCGCTGAGCGCGAGCCCCACCGCCTCGCGGTCGCGGGACGGGCCGAGCTCGGCCGCGGCCGCCAGCTCGCTGGTGGCATCGTCGATCTGCGCAAGCGCATCGAGCTCGCGGAATCGCTCGAGGGTGGGGATTTCGGCGGACTGCAAATCCTGCGACGGCGCGGTCGTGACCCGGAGCGGGAGGTTCAGGTGGGCCGCGGCCCGCTGTCCGTAATAGGTCTCGGGCGCTTCCACGGCGAGGTGACGGTATTCTCCGGCCGCGACATCGGAGAGTCCGAGCGTCTCCGCCGCCCGGGCGGCCCAGAACTGGGCGGCCGGCCCGCCCTCCGCGTCCGGTCCCTGCTGCGTGAGGCGGAGCCAGATCGCGCGCGCCGCCTTCCACTGCCCGGTCTGATACTGCACCCAGCCGACCGCCCAGAGCGCGCGCTGTCCCCACTGCGTGTTCGGGAACCGTTCGGCGACCTCGCGAAACAGGGCGAGCGCCGGACCCGACGCCCCGCGATCCTCGCGGGTCTCCGCGATCGCGTAGAGCGAGCGAGGAGCCAGCGACGACTGCGGGAAGGTCCGGATCAAGGTGTTGGCGAGATCGAGGGCGTCGGCTTCACGGCCCCTCGCCAGCGCGATCCGCTCGAGATAGTACAACGAATCATCGGCGTGCGCCCGGTGGAGCCGAACGGATTTGTTGAAGTACGACTCGGCCTCGCCGAACGAGCGGCGCTGAAAGGCGAGCACCCCCAGCGTGTACACCGCTTGGTCCTCGATCCGCCACCCGTCCGGCATGGCGAGGACGTGCAACAGTTCCTCGCGCGCGGCGCCGAAGAGCCCCGCGTCGATATCGGCGAGGGCGCGCCGGTAGAACACCTCCGGCGGGGTGGCGTCCGGGGGCAGCGTGTGGACCGCACCGATCTCCGTGAGGCGTGCGCGCGCCGGCTCCCAGAACGGGCTGCCCTCGAACCCCCACCGCACCCGGCGGTACGCTTGCGCCGCGTCGCCCCACCGGTCGAGCTGCACCAGCGCCTCGCCCATGTCGAACCACGCCTGCGCGGCGTGGGCGCCCTGCCCGAACTCTTCCAGATACCGGTGAAACGCCGCCGGGGCCTCCGGCGCGTGGGCCCCCCACAGGCTCTCGGCCTCCCAGAAGAGCGCGAGCCCCCGCAGCGTGCTCGTGGGATACAGCGTCAGGACTTCCTGAAACCCCTGCGCAGCCTGCTCGAATCGACCGCCGTCAAACTGCGCCACCGCGCGATAGTACAGCGCGTGATCGGCGAGGACCGGAAGCTTGCTCGCCGCCTCCGTGAACGAGATCTCCGCGAGCGCGAACTTCTTCTGCTGCAGGTCGATGACGCCCAAAAGATAGGCCGCCCGTCCGCCGGTGGCCCCCGGTTCCTGCTGGACAAAATCGAGCAGCGCCCGGGCCTGCGCGTAATCGGCGCGGCTGTAGGCGTCCACGGCGCGCTTGAGGTCGTCTTCAGGGGAGGGGGACCCGAGCGGGGAGGGCCACCCCGGGAACAGGGCAATCGCCAGCAGCGCGGAGAGGGCTAAACGCGTCATCGCTCCAGGTACGCTGACCGGACATCTGAGGGTTGGAGCAACTCGTCACGCCTCCGGCCTGAACGATGCCCGGCTCGCGCCGGAATGTACGCCTCCGGGTTCAGCATCTCCTGCAGGACTACAATACCCATGATCGCAATCCGGGTAGACACGGTACGGGCGAGACCCGCCGCGAACGCGGGCCCCCACAGGCGGAGAAACGATCGCTCGGGCACCTCGGCTAGCGGGTGCGATGCGTGCGGATCACGAGGTCACTGACGGCCGGGATAGATCGCGCGGACGCTGCTCAAGTACAGGACGCCGTGCGGCGCGTGCGTCGGATCGGTCTCCACGACGTAGAAGGAAGTCCAGGTGATCGGGTAGGCCAAGCCCTGGGGCAACTCCGCGGTCACGGAGCGCCAGCCAGTCCAGTTGACCCGGCGGGCGAACGTGACCGTCCCGGGCAGCCCATTCGCCTGCGTGTATGTTCCGCGGAACCACACTCCGCTTCCATCCCCGTACGCCCACAGCGTCATTCCGGTCGGCGCTCCGGGGATCGGCAGCTGCGTTTCGAGGTACGCGGCCCGGTTCGTCGCGCCGTCGAGCTGGAAGGCGAGCTTCGCCGATGGGTGCAGCCCGTGCCGGGGTTCGCTGACCTGCGCCACCGACCCGGTTACCGTCTCCGGGTAGCCCTGGAACGACCATCCTCCCTGGTCGAACTGGCTCAGCAGGCGGGCCGTGCTTTCCACGGCGACGCGGGCCTCCGCGGCCGCCCCTCCGAGCCGGACGCTGATCTTGCCCGTCCCCAGGCGCTCACCGGCGACGAACTCTCCGGGCGCCGAGATCGTCCCGAGCCAGGGCGGATTTACCACCCACGTCCCGGCGGTGCCGGGCAGGACGACCTGATGACCGTCCGGATCCAACCCCGCCAGGGTGAACCTCCATCCCGCTCCCGAGACGAGGTTGACCGTCGTCGGAAGTGCCACGAGCCGACCGAGGTGGGTGAGCACGGTGATCGGCGCCGACCCGGCCGCGGATCCGCTCCGCACCTCGAGCGCCCCGCTGGCTGGCTCCGTGCCGGCGTGCACGGTCCAGTCGGAGTCCACGCTCACCCCCTGGGGCGCGATGATGACGGGGGCCTGCGGCGGGACGGGGTTCCCCGCACCGTCCACGCCGATGATCGAAAGCGGGGCCGTCGCGCCCGCAAAGAGCCGGAGGGGTTGGTTCGCGTTGACCAGCAGCCGCACCGCCGGCCCAGGAACCGACGACGTATAGATAAGAAGGGCGTCGGCGACGGGACGCTCCCTCCCGTCGGACGGCGAGTTGACCACGGTGGGGACGGATTGCCCTGGGAGGCGCGCGACGACCGTGGCGGAGCCTCCACTGTCGAGCGTCATCGCTTGATACGCCCCGCGGTCCTGCAGGTAGGCGGCGAGCTGGGACCGCGTCAGCCCGATGCTGAGGCCGGGCTGCCGGCCGTCCACCTCCACCACCATCATCGTCCGCCCATCCCGGGACAGCCCGACGCCGATCAGGGGGAACCGCTGGTCCCGGTCTTTCGGCCCCGGCGGATCTGGATCCGTGACCAGCTGGCCTTCGTCCACCAACAGCGGGCCGCCCCCGATCGCACTCTGCACGTCGTGCCAATCGGGATCCGTCACGAGGTGGACCTGGACCGGGACGCCGGCCGCGATTTTGCGTTGCAGCCAGTCCGACCCGCTCCCCCGGCCGATCAGGATCATCTCATCCTTGGGAAACGGCGCGTAGAACGCCTGCTGCGGCCAGATCTGCTTCACGAAATAGCGGCTGGCGTCATTCGGTGCCGACACGTCCACGACCGCGTCCTGCTTGACGAGGAAACGGGCGGTCTCGCCCGCGGGGGTGAGCTCGGCAACCGTCTGCCGGCCTCCGGGCTCGGGGGGTGGAGCGCCGTACCCGCGAACATCCGAGACCGCGACGATCCCGTCGGATGAAAGACCCGAGTTGTACCCGTCGAGCGGGTGCGTCTCCCCGGTTTCGGGAAGGACCAGCGCCCCGGTCCATCGGAACCGGACGATTCGCGCCCGGCCGTCCTTTCCGATCGCGAGCGCCACAAATCGCCAGGGACTCCGCAGCAGATGCCCGTCCTGGATGACGATGTTGAGGGGCGTTCCGGACTCGTGAATGTCGAAGTAGTCGCCGTTGATCCCGGCCACGGCTCCGCTGCGCAGCACCATCGAGGACACGGTCTCGTCCTCGCTGAGCAGCCGATCGTGCGCCAGCCCGACCCCGAGGCGCAGCGAGGGGTTGCCGAGATCGATGTGGAGATGGTGCATGTCGAGCGGCCCGTCGGAGGTCGCGATCGCGAAGTGGCTGTACAGAATCCCCGAGGCCACGGGAACGGTGAACCCGTCGGAGGCCAGGATCGTGGGCCAGGATCCCGGCGGGGGCTGCGCGAGGCCCTGTCCGGCGAGGGCCAGCAGCAGGGTCCCGAGGCCCAACCAGATCGTGCGGCGACGGCGTGCGTGTGATCTCATGTCAATCCCATCCGCAGCTGCGATGTCTGGTCCGGATGTGCAGTTCGCCAGCCTCGAGAAGTGTCCTGCCTTCCCGTGACAATCGGCGCGGCGGCGCAGGAAACCGAACACGCACGGCCGAACACGTGCGCCGTTCGATCGGAGCGTTCACGCATGCGATGGGAGGCTGGGTGAGCGAGACCAGGCCCGCGACCCCCGCGGTAGAGAACGCGGCGCCCGACCGCGGTCAGGATTGGCCGTTCTGGCTCCTCATGGTGGGGATCCTCGTCCTGCTGATGGGGATGCCCCTGCCGATCACCGACGGTGATCCCGCGTACTACGCGGTGGTTGCCAGGGACCTCCTGGCCTCGGGAGATTGGCTCGCCTTCCACGCGGATAAGCCGCCCCTCACCACCTGGTTGATCAACCTCTCGTTCGCCGTGTTCGGGAAGTCCGACTGGGCGCTGAGGGCCTGGCATCTGGCGCTGGCGTTGGGAACGGTGGCCGTCACCTACGCGCTCGCGCGCCTCGCACTCCCGCGGCGGCAGTCGGCCCTCGCCGCGCTGATCCTCCTGACCGCGGTGCAGTTTTTCTATCAAAGCCTCACCCCGGAACAGGACATCCCGCTCACGCTGTTCGTCGCGCTCGCCGTGTACGGACATCTCCGCTGGGAGCGGGAAGGGCGCGCGGGGATGTGCATTCTGTCGTGGTCGTCCATGGCGCTGGCGATGTTGAGCAAAGGGCTGATCGGCATCGCGCTCCCGGTCATGGTCGTGGGCGCGCACCTCCTGATCGACCGCCCCGCGCTCCCCAAGGGGGCGCTCCGGGCCTCAGCCCTGGGAGCCCTCTGCTTCCTCGTGCTGGCCGCGCCGTGGTTCGTCCTCGGGGCCCTCCACCTGGGCCGCGGATTTCTCGACACGTTTTTTCTCGGCGGCACGCTTGGGGTGGGGCGGTTCTTCCACCAGATGCTGTTCAGCCCGACCACCGTGTCCCCGTGGCTGGGCCTCGGCGCGTACGTGATCTTTCTCCCGCTCGGCGTCCTTCCCTGGACGGGCTGGCTGTGGCCTGCGCTGCGGGAAGGATGGGACGCACGGCGTGCGCGCGGGTCCGCGCTGTGGGTGTGCATGCTCTGGGTCATCGTCATCTTCGTGTTCCAATCGCTGGCGCCCGGCGACAAGACGATCCGGTACATTCTCCCGCTGTTCCCGCCGCTGGCCGTGCTCCTCGGCCGCGCGGTGGCCGCGCCCCGCTGGGCGCGCCAGGCCGCGTGGGTGTCGCTCGTCGTGGCGCTGCCGTGGGTGGCGATCATCGTCGTCGTCCTTCGCGGATCGGTGCCCGGCGACCTCGGGAAGTACGCCCCCCTCCTGCTGCCGTTCCTCGCCGCGTTCGCGCTCGCCCTGGCCGGATACTCACTCGCCACCTTTGCGGACGGCACCAGATGGGGCGTTGCCGTGCTCGTCCTCGTGACCCTTCTCGCGTACGTCCTCCTCATGTCCTCGATCGGGCGCAACTGGGACCAGATCTCTCCCTGGCGGCCCGCGGCGCGAATCATCGGCGAACTCCGCGCCCCGAAGGCCCCGGTGCTCATCGCGGGGCCGTACAGCGAGTTTGCCGACTACTACATCTGGCGAAAACCGGAGTTTGTGGGCGGGGACGACCTGGTTCACCGGTGGCAGGAAGGGTCCGCGATCGCCGTCGTCCCGGTCTCCGACCTCCCGAGACTGACCTCGCCGCGGCCGGCGATCGCGGTCAGGATCCCCACGGGGCTGGCCGTGGTGGCCAACTTCCCGCCATCACCTTGACGCGGGTGCGGGGAAGCTACTTCGTCTGCTTCGGTGGCGCCGGCGTGGTCGCTCCCGGCTTGGGTGCCCCTGGCGCGGGGGCCGCGGCCGGCTTCGGGGCCTCGGCCAGCCCCAGGAAGGCCTTGACCGGCTGGGGCATGCCGTCGAGCACGTTCCCGGTGAGCTGGTACTGCAGGGCCAGCGCTTGGTCGACGGCGATCCATCCTCCTTTCGGCGCCGGGTAGAACTGGACCAGATACCGGGCGTCGGCGGCGCCGTCGCTTTGGACCTCGAACGCCGGCGCGCCCGCGGGCGGCGACGCGAGCGGCTCCACCTTGTCCGCATCCAGAAGATTGACCGCCGAGAACATGTCGGAGATTTCCTTGTCCGAAAGTCCGCCCCCGGTGAATCCCGGCCCTTGACGCCGGACCTCGAGCGTGTGGCCCCCGCGGCGCCACGTCAGGCTCGTCAGGTCCTGCGCGTTGTAGGGCAGCACCCGCCGGCTCACCAGCGACATGGGATCTGGGGACAGCTTGGTCATCACCGACGGATCGAACTCCAGGACCGTGGGGCTGCCCGCTACCGTGCCGTACACGACCTTTTCACGCTGAGCCAGGAGGATGCGCAGCGGATCCTTCCGCCCGGCCAGGGTGAGGTCCGCGGTGATCGTGGGATGGTCGAGCCCGTACGCGGAGAGATCGGTCACGCCGTCGTGGAAGGCCTTGGCGTCGGTGGTGGTCAAGGGGAAGAAGAGATCCGTCACCTTGAAGTCGTCCGCCGGCCAGACGTGCGGGCCCTCGATCTTCCAGCGGTCGGGCGCGAGCCGGTCGACGACCAGCGTCCCCGTCGGCGAGACGATCCGGACCTGCTGGACGTCGGCGTTGGTGAAATCGGCGAGCGTCTTCTGCCGGAGGTCGGCGGCGGATTTGTTCAGGGCGTCTTTGATCGACGTGTCCACGAGATAGATGTTCCCGCCGGGCCCCCCCACGCGGGCGTAGACCGCGTTCCCCACGGGGGCGGCCTTCCCGATCTCGAGGGTGGCCGTCTTCCCTCCGGCCGTGGCCAGTTGGATCCGCTCCGCCGGCTTATCCAGCCCGTACGCGGCGATGTCCGAGGCGGACGCGCCGAGCGTCTTCTGCTGGACCAGCCCGGTGACGGAGTCGAGCAGGCCGTTCACGGCAAACGCCGCCGCCGGGACGTGCAGGGGGCTCGTCACGTCCCAGTGCGTGGCATCCCGGCGAGTGACCGCCGTCGTGCCCTTGGTGTTGTCGAGGGTGAACGTGATAATCTCCTGGCTGGGCAGCTGGACGAGGTGCTTCGCCTCCTCCGCCCGCTGCGCCTGAGGCCGGTCGACCACGAAGATGTACCCGACCACGAGCGCGAGAATCACGGCCAGCGTGAGGGTCGCGCGCGGGCTCACAGTCTTCGCCTCCAGTACGACACCGAGGCCCCCACCGCGAGCAGGGCGAGGGGGATGACGATGACGCTTCCCAAGAACAGGAGGCGCCCCTGGCTCCCGCCGATGATGAACGCGTCGAACGGGGAGGTCCGCGGGGCGATGCTCACCAAGTTCCCCGACTGCGTGAGCCACGCCACCGCGCTCACGAAGAGATCCTGGTTGCCGGCGAACGCGATCGCGCTGTTCTGGATGAACCCGGTGGTCCCGAAGATCACCGCGGAGCCCTTGGGCGGCACCGGGGTGGGGGCGGCCGGCGCCTTCCCGGCGGCGGGTTTGGCGGGTGCCGGTACCGGGGCGGGCGTCACCTGCGCCGCCAGGATCGCCGGCCCCTTGCGGTCGACCCCCGGTTCAAACCGTACGTCCCGCGACTCCAGGTTCACCTTCACGTAGCTGGCGTCTGAGCTCCGCACCACGGGCGTGATCATCACCCCGGCCGCCTTCGGCTGCGGTTCGAGCGGGGTGCTCAGCGGGAACGCGGTGGCCAGCGTAAAGTTCTGCGTGATGTCGCTCGGGGGATACTGCGTGATGATCGGGACCGCCGGGCTCTGCTGGAAGAGGCGGGCCAGCGGGTCGATCACCAAGCCCCCGGGGGCATCGACGTGGAGGGCCGACCCGAGCCACGCCCGCACGCCGGCGGGGGTCTGCGGGTCCACCGTCATGAAGAGCTTCCCGCCGTTCTGATAATAGTGCTCAATGGCGTCCCGTTCGTGGGCCTGGAGGTCCTTGGTGGGGCCGATGATCAGCAGCGCCGCCGCGTCGTCCGGCACCTGATTGGTCTGCACGAGCGGGAGCGGCTTGACGTCAAACCCCTTGTTCACAAGCGCCTGCCGCGCCGTCCCCACCCCGCCCCGGCTGAAGTCGTCGATCCCCGGTTCCCCCTCGCCCTGCAGCTCGTACAGCACCTTCTTCGTGGTCTCGAGGAGGTGCAGGATCCCGTTCGTGAGCTGCTCTTCGGTGTCGGAGTCAACGGTGTACGAGGCCTTGCCCCGCTGCAGAACGATCTGACCGATGGACGTCAGCTTGTACCGCTGGAACTCCTCAGGCGTGCGGACGGGGTCGACGATCCTGTACTGAAAATCCTTCGAGTAATACTGGTACGTGGACAGCATGCGCCGGTACTCCGCCGCGGAGTCGGGGTCGGGGAACGCCACCACGTCGATCGGCCCAGGCAGGGTCCGCAGCACCTTGATCGTCTGGGGGGAGAGGGAGTGCTCCCGCGTCGCCGTGAGGTCCCAGCGGACGTGGTGCTGACTCCCCAGGTAGTTGATCGCGACCAGCAGGGCGGCGACGAGCACGACCGACACCACCGCGTTGGTCGTGAGGAGCGCATTGCGCTGCTTCATTCCCCTACCTCCACTTCCGGGACTCGAGCGACAGCACGCCGAGGAACACAAAGAACCCGGCGAGGCTCAAGAAGAACAGGAGATCCTTCGTGTCGACGACCCCGCCGGCAAAGGTCGCGAAGTGGTTCGCGACGGACAGCGACGACAGGATGTCCTGGACGAGGGAGCTCGTACCTTGCTGGGCAAACCCCAGGATGTAGAGCAGGAGCAGCAGGGCGAACCCGATCGCCGCGGCGACGATCTGGTTGTCGCTCAGCGTCGAGGCGAACAGGCCGATCGCCAGAAACGCCCCGCCCAGCAGCAGGAGACCCACGTACGAGGACCCCAGGAGGCCCCAGTCCAGCCGTCCGATCAGAGCCAGGCTCAGCGGCATGTACGCGCTGATCGCCAGGAGGACCAAAAACATCACCACGACCGCCACGTACTTGCCCAGGATGATCGTCGTGGTGGTGACCGGCGAGGTCGACAGCAGCTCCATCGTGTGCGCCCGATCCTCCTCCGAGATCAGCCGCATCGTGAGGATCGGGATGAGAAGGAGCAGGATGAACGTCGTGTCCTGGAAGAGCGGGGTGAAGATGATGCGCGTCGGGTTGAAATCCGGCGGCGGGCTCCCCTGGAGCTGCAGGATCTGCGTGACGTACGACGCGATCAAGGAGAAGAAGAGGTAGCCGATGATGACGAAGAACATCGCCAGGGATACGTACGCGATCGGGGAGCTGAAGAGCTGCCTGAGCTCCTTCCGGGCGATGACCAGTGTGCCCCTCATACCGACCGCCCCTCGCCCCCGGCGGGGAGTTCTTCCTCGGTCGTGACCAGCCGGAGGAAGACGTCCTCAAGGCTCATCGCGAGCGGCCGGAGTTCGAGCAACCCGGCGCCGCTCCCGACCGCCGTGCGGGCGATCTCCTCGCGGACGTCCTTTCCCAGCGCGGCCTCCACCATCAACTCTTCCGGCCGGCTCCCCGGGGTCACGTGCAGCACACCGGGCAGCGCCTGCAGGCGCGCGCGGAGGCCATCGAGCGGACGGGCAACCCGCAGCAGGGTCTTCTCCGAGCTCCGCAGGCGGGCCGCCAGCTGCTCGTACGTGTCCACGGCGACGATCTTCCCTTCGTTGATCACGATCACCCGGTCACACACCGCGGTCGCCTCGGGCAGGATGTGCGTGCTGAGGATGATCGTGTGGCTGCCGCGGAGCCCCTTGATGACGTTGCGGATCTCCACGATCTGCCGGGGATCCATGGCCGACGTCGGTTCATCGAGGATCAACACCGGAGGATCGTGGACGATGGCGTGGGCCAGGCCGACGCGCTGCCGGTACCCGCGCGAGAGGTTGCGAACGAGCCGCCCCGCCACCTCGGACGCCCCGCAGAGGGACATCGCACGGTCCACGGCGTCGGGGATCTTCCCCCCATCGACCCCCTTCAACCGGGCCACGAACGTCAGGTACTCGCGGGTGGTGAGATCCTCGTACAGCGGGATGACCTCGGGCAGGTATCCCAGCCTGCGCTTGGCCTCGAGCGGATGTTCCACGACGTCGTAGCCCGCCACGGTCGCCCGACCGGAGGTCGGACTCAGAAACCCGCTGAGGATGCGCATCGTGGTCGTTTTTCCGGCGCCGTTGGGGCCAAGAAACCCGAGGATCTCTCCCTCGCGCGCGTTGAAGGAGACGTCTTGAATCGCCAACCGATCCCCGTAGGCCCGGGAAAGCGACTCGGCCTCGATCACGATCGACCACTCCCTTCGTGCGGCCGCGGGGGCATGCGGGCCCCCACGGCACAACCCCTATCCTAATCTGGAGTCCGCGCGCTTTGCAAGTGGCCAACAGGAAGCCCGGTCCGGCCTCCGAAGTCTACCGCATGCGGTCACGCGCGCGCGTCCGAGCCCTCCTGCTTTCCGCGTTTGTCGCCCTCGGCCTTCCCATCCGTCCGGTCCCCGCGCTCGCGGCGCGCCACACCCCGCCGCACCTGGCGCTGTGGATGGAGCCCGGTGGCAACCTGGTCACCCTCAGCACCGCCGAAGGCGTGCGGCAGGCGCTCGACCAGGCCCGCGCCATGGGGGTGGACGTCGTGATCCCCGAGGCCAAGAACGCCTGGGGATACACCACCTACCCGAGCGCGTTCGCCCCCACGATTGACACCTCGCCCATGCCGCACGGAGCGCCTCCGACGTACCCGCCGCCGACGCAGTGGTACCCCCACGACTACGACATGCTGGGCACGATCATTCAGGAAGCCCACGCCCGAGGCATCCGTGTCGACGTCGCCGTGAACAGCTTCAGCGAGGGATTTTCCCCGATGCGGATCGGCCCCGCGTTTCAGCGCCCGGGATGGCTGGCCACGACCTACGTCGCCACGCGGCCCATCATCGCGCCCGACGGAACATCCTACGCAGTGACCGGCGAGGATGTTCCGCGGGGGGAGAACCAGCTGATCATGTACTCGCCGGACGCCGGACCGGCGACGCCGGCCTCCCGGTGGGGGGTCGAGGTCGCGGTCTCCAAAGGCACCGTGACGGAGGTGCGGGACCGCGCCTCGGCGGCGGTCGATCCCGGACCGACCCCTATTCCGCGCGGCGGGTACGTCCTTTCCGGCCACGGGGCCGCGGCGCGGTGGCTCGCGCATGCCCTGCCGCTCGGTGCCGCCGTGACCGTCGGCCCCGTCGAGTCCCATTTCGCGCAGTCGGTTGACGAGAGCATCTACGCGTTCGTGAACCCAGCGGACCCTGAGGTGCGGAGTTACGAACTCGCCGTCGTCTACGAGGTTCTCACGCGGTATGACGTGGACGGTATCATTCTGGATCGGACGCGGTACGAGGACGTCACCGCGGACTTCTCGCCGCTGAGCCGCGCCCAGTTCGAGGCGTTCATCGGCCGCCCGGTGAACCACTGGCCGGACGACGTCTATCGGTACGCGGCGAAAGAGAATTGGATTACCCGGGTGCCGGGTCCGCTGTACCGCCGCTGGCTCGGGTATCGGGCACACACCATCATGACCTACGCGCGTACCGTGGGGAACCTCGTGCACACCGTCAAGCCCCACGTCGCCCTGGGCATGTACGTTGGCAGCTGGTACCCCGTGTACTTTAATGAAGGCGTCAACTGGGCCAGCCCGAACGTCCGGCCCGATTATCCTTGGGTCGGGTCCGAGTGGGTGGACGCGGGGCTCGCTCCGCTCCTCGACTACCTGATGATCGGGCTGTACTACCGGCCGGTCACGATGTGGGAGGCGTTCGCGAACCACTATCACGCCGAGATCAGCATTCAGGGCGGGACGTCGCTCGGCCGCTCGCTGGTGGACGGAGCGACGTCCTTGGTGGGAGGGCTCCTCGTCTCTCTCTACGATGACGACCCGCGACACTTGACGCGGGCGATCCGGATGGTCGACGGCCTCGCCCAGGGAACGATGCTGTTTGACCTCGTGTACCTCAACCCCGACCTCGAGCGTGCGGTGCCACAGCCGTAAGGCGGTCCCGCCAAGGTAGAAACGCAAGGAGGCCCGGTCCGCAGTCGGACCGGGCCTCCCTCTCTCACCTCGAACCGTATTCGACTTTCTCGCGCTTCCTAAGGACCTGCGAGCGGAGGAAACGCTGACTGCCCTCCCGCCGAACCGTCATCATCCAGCTGGGCCGCAGCGTGGACGACAACCGGAGCGGACGTGCCCGCTACCCGGTCATCACCTCACTCAGCGGATACTGGCGGCAGGTCGGACGGTGCGACGTGGAGCGTCTACTATGATCCATCCGCATCACCTCCTTTTGCAACTAACCCAATCATCTCTCCCATTTCCCTCGGCGTCAAGACCCCGTCCTGCCAGAGCGGACGTGGGCTCTCCGGCCGTTCTTCCGGGAGTGGGTGCGCAGCCAGGCGGCGATGCTGTCGCGGTTCAAACCACCGCGCGCGACATTGGTGATGAACTCGACCGACTCGTTGGACGGCGAAAGGGTCAGGCGGTACCCCGCCCCTTCGAGAAACAACCGGGTGGTCTCCAAGGCTGTTCGCTTGTTCCCGTCGTGAAAGACCTGATCCCTGACCAGCCGGTCAAGGTAAAACGCCGCCATCTCCCAGACCGACGGCTGAGGCCGGAGGGCGATCCGCGTCTGCACGAAGCTCACCAGGGACTCCAGGCTCGGAGGGTAGACGACATTCTGCTCGCCGGCCAAGTACAGGCCACCGCTCGCCCGAATCATCCGCTGGTTGATGGTTTTGACCTGGTCGACGGTAAGGTATCTCACCGTTTCGCCAGTGCCTCCCAAACCGTTCGGTAATCCCGCAGGCTGCGCTCCAGGCTGCTCGTAAACGCGCGCTCGGTCAGAGGGTCGGCGGGAGGCAGGGAGCGGAGAGGCCGGCGCGCGCCGGTTGAGCGAGACCGCACCACCCGGACGCGGGTCCGCGGTGCTTGCCGCGTGCGGGCCGCAGGACGCCCCCCCGCGCCAGCTCTCACCCCGGTTCTAGGGGACTTGGGCCGTCGCGAGGAGGAAATCCGCCCGGATTTCGCTTTTGCGGACCTGGGAGCCATGTATTTCCCCCCTCGAAATAATCTAGCATGACCATAAGGGGGGGTGCAATCCCAAACCGTGGGCCAACACTTGGGATGAAGCGACGTTCATTGTTGTTGGTAGGACGCCATATACGATCGTATGTTCGGTATATGGAGTGGCCGGAACGGCCCTCACTCGTCAAGGAGGCGATTTCCCTGGGAAATGAAAAGAGGGCGCCGGGTTTCCATATAATCCGGTGCCCTCTTTGGACTCGGTCAGTCAGGTATTTCGAGCGCTGCCGCTAGCCGACCACTCGTACGTTTTGGGCCTGCGGGCCCTTTTGCCCCTGGGTAATCTCAAACTCGACGATTTGTCCTTCCTCTAGGTTGCGAAACCCCTCACCGGAGATACCCGTGTAGTGGACGAACACATCTTTCCCTTCCTCCGGGGTAATAAAGCCGTATCCCTTTTCTCGGTTAAACCACTTGACGGTGCCTTTAGGCATGCTCTTCCTTCCTCCCCTGGGGCCGGTTGCCCTGATTCAGTAACCCCTATTACTACAGGTTTTTCGGCGAATCCTGCCTGGATTCCGCGCCCAGAAGGATCTCCGGGCGGAAGCGCTCCAGACCGCAGGCTCGCACGTCGTCGGGGACGCGGCCGGTGTCGATGAGCGCTGCCATTGCTTCTCCAATTAGCGGGGCGAACGTGATGGCGTGCCGGGCGGCGGCGACGTACAGCCCCTCAATGGATGGCACCTCGCCGACGATTGGCAACTCATCCTCCGGACCCGCCCGGACCCCCGAAAACGCGCGGATCACCCGCGCGGACCGCAACGCGGGAATCAGACGGACGCCCTCGTGGACAGCATGACGGATCCCGTCGAGAGAGACTTCCCGATCCTCCCCCGTCTCGCTTGGCGAGCCCCCGAAGAGAATCTCCCCCGTGATCTGCTGGCGCGCGCCCACGATCGTGTGCCGGAGGATAGGAGGAAGCGCTTCGCTCACCAAGATGTGACCGTGAACCTGCCGCACAGGGATCACCACCCCGAGTGACCGTCCCACGGCGTGGGTCCACGGCCCGGTGGCAACTACCAGCCGTCTGATCTCGACGTCGCCGCGACCGCTCCTCAAGAGGAACCCCCGCGACAACGGCTGGATCGCAACGTCGCCCCGATGGAGAAGAAACTCGGCGCCGTTGCTGCGGGCTGCCGCCACGAGGCGGCGGACCAGAAGGAACGGATTGAGGCTGCCATCGTGAGGAGAATAGGTGGCCCCGAGGATCGCCGGCGACAGCGCCGGTTCGCGGCGCAGGACTTCGTCCCGCGAAAACCACCGCACGTCGAATCCGGCGGCCTGCTGCCGCTGGGCCAATTCGATTCCCGCCTGCGCTCGGTCCTCGGTGAACGCGGGGGCCAGCCCTCCGGTGCGAAGGTACTCGATTGCGCCGATCGCCTCTTGGAGGCGGGGATAGCGGCCCGCGCTGCGGAGCGCCAACTCGGCGCCGTCGGGTGCCGTGAACGGGTGTGTCCAAACCGCCCCCGGATCGGCAGCCGAAGCGCCGCCGCCGGCTCCCTCGCGGTCAAGGACGACGGGGGTGATCTTCCGGCGGGTGAGGTGGTAGGCGATCGTGCATCCCACCACACCCGCTCCTAGAACCCCTACCTGGAAGCGCGCCGGTCGCTCGGACACGACGGGGAGGACCCTCAGTTCCGAAGCGAGGGCAATGCCACCGCGGGGTCATCGCCGTCGGCCAAGGCAGAGGCCGGGATGGCTCGGACCGGCGGACGTACGCGCGGCAAAGGGAGCCGGCCCATGGGGACCTCGAGCACCCCGCTCAACCACCGCATGACCGGAGTGCCGCACCATCGCCACTGGCAAAGGCCCATGCCGCAGCGGGTCGCTCGCTTCAACTCATCGGCCGTGCGCGCTCCCTCGTCCACCGCGGCCTGGAGGGCGCCGGCCGTGACTCCCTCGCATTTACAGAAGATGGTTTCCGGCGGTCCCTCCCAACGCTCAAGGACATCGTCGGGCATCGCGCCGGTCGTGAGTGCTTCCCGGGCGCGGGCGATGAGCGGTACCGCGGCCGCGCGGAGGCGCTGCCGGGTTTCTTCCATCTTAGACTCGGCATCGGGAAGGAGCCCGAGCTCCTGCAGCGCCGATCGGGCGGCCAGGCGGCCCGACTCTGCAGCCGCCCTGGGCGCGTCGACGCCTCCGGCATCGCCTGCGACGAACAGGCGCGTCACCGGCCCATGCAGGGTCATCGCCCGATCGTAGCGCGGCACATACCCGCCGAGCCGGGGCTGGTAGACACACGGACTCCCGGCGAGACGGGCCAGATCGGTACGAGGGGCCCGGGTGGATTCTACGCAAAGCATGCGACATTCGTGCTCGCCACCGTCCGCCAGCACGATCCGCTCAACCGCTCCGGAGCCCCGCGCCGCCACGACGGGTCCGCCCTCGAGGAGCGAGACCTTCTCTGAAAGCCCTTTCGGGCGCTCCTGCGCCACGAGCCGCGCGGCGATCCCGCGCTCTGCGAGCCGGCTGGCGAGCGAGGCCCCCTCTTCTCCCGCGACGATGGCGACCGGGGCGTTTGAGGGACCGATCTTCCCTCCGCGAAACGCCTCCCACCCGTCGTCGAGCGTGGTGATGCCGTCGAGCGTCCACCCCGGAAACGGGATCATCTGCTCGACCGCTCCCGTGGTCAGGATGATGGCGTCGGCCTGGAGGAGGGACGTCCGGCCCCGGTGGAGCGCGGCAAGCGTCCGACCGAACACCCCCCACACCACGCTGTTCCGCCACACCTCGGCGTTCCGCAGCTCTCGCATCAGCCCTTCGGCGAGACCGCGGGCGCCGGGAACGATCGCGGCGCGTCCGCCCAGGACCGGCCGCTCCTCGATGAGAAGCACGCGCGCGCCGCCAGCGTGCGCCTCCCCGGCCGCCGCGAGCCCAGACACCCCGCCTCCCACGACCACCACCTGAACGGCCAGCGATGTCATGGCCGCCGGGTCCCGCCGAGGGCCGCCACTACCGCCTCGGGGATGATCGGCAGCTGTTCAAGCCGCACCCCGATCGCATCCGTGATGGCGTTCGCAATGGCACCGGACACCGGCACGACGGGCGGTTCCCCCACGCCCTTCGCGCCGAACGGACCCTGCTGGGACGGCACCTCGATCAGGGTCACCCGGATCGGCGGAACATCCGAAGAGCGCGGCAACGCATAGTCCAGCAGCGAGCCGGTGGCGAGGGAGCCGTGATCGTCGTAGGCCATCCGCTCCAGCAACGCCCAGCCGATCCCCTGCGCGACGCCCCCGTGAATCTGTCCGCGAACCGCGGCGGGGTTGATGGCCCGTCCCACATCCTGCGCCACCGCGTACTCCAGGACGCGCACGCTGCCAGAATCCGGATCCACTTGGACGCGGGCAATGTGGGCGCCGAACGCGGGAGCCCGCTGGACGATGGCCTCGGAGGCGACCCCGAAGATCGGGGGCTGACCCGCACCGAACCCCGAGGTGAGCCGGGCGAGATCCGCCACCGCCATCGCGCGCGAGGGAACGCCGCGGACGCGCACCATCCCGTCGACGATCTCAAGATCGCCTTCGGCCGCTTCGAGCCGCCGCGCGGCGAGCCTGATGAGCTGTCGGCGGGCATCGGCGGCGGCCCGCTCCACGGCGCCGCCGACCGTATATGTAATCTTGCTGCCGCCCGACATTCCTGACGCGGGCGCGGTGTCGCTGTCCGCCGCGGCGAGCCGGACCCGGGCGGCCGGAATCCCGAGCACTTCGGCGGCGATCTGCGTCAGCCCGGTGGCCGTTCCGCTGATGTCCACCGAGCCGACGATCACCTGCACGGTGCCGTCGGTGTTGAGGCGGACACACGCGCTTGCCGGTTCGAGCCCGCCGAGCCACCCCCCGACCGCGGCTCCCACGCCGCGGCGCGCCGGCGCGCGGCTGCGCCACAGCGGATCTTCCCGCGCCGCCTGCAGCACTTCACGAAGCCCGATGCGGGGCCACGGCTCGCCGTTCGGCATCGGGTCACCCCCCTGCGAGGCGTTGCGCAGCCGGAGCTCGATTGGATCATGCCCGAGTGCGCGCGCCAGCTCGTCGACCGCAGACTCCAGGGCGAACGTCGACTGAGTCGCCCCGGGGGCGCGGTACGCGCCGTTGGGCGGCTTGTGGGTGAGGACCTCATAGCCCTGGACGTCGAGGTGTGGAATCCGGTAAGAACCTCCGAGCAGCAGGGCCGCGATGCTGACCGGGGCGCCGGGCAGCGCGCCGGCATCGAAGACCAGGCGCGCCTCCAAGGCGATCAGGCTCCCGTCGCGCCGCGCGCCGAGCCGCAGGTCCATGATCGACTGCGGCGCCGGCGTGCCGGTCCGGAACTCATCGGAGCGGGTGAGCACGAGACGCACCGGGCGAGCCAACACCATCGCGAGCGCGCCGGCCAGGGGTTCCAGCAGCAGGATCTTCGCGCCAAACCCGCCCCCCACGGGCAGGGGGACGACCCGCACCGAGGATTGGGGCAACCCCAGCACCGAGGCGACGTTCTCCCTGACATAAAACAGTCCTTGGGTCGCGGTCCACAGCGTGAGCCGGCGCTCCGCGGGATCGTATTCGGCGATCGTCGCGTGGGGCTCGATGTACGCCTGGTGCACCGTGGACGTCCGGAACCTCCTGCCGATCACCAGATCGGCCTCCCGCAGTCCCGCAGCGATGTCGCCGCGGGCGAACCGCACGCGGCTCGTGACGTTGCTCGCGCGCGCCCCCTTTCCGCCGTCGTCGTCCTCCACCTTGAGCGCCGCGTGGAGACTCCCCTCGCTGCTCTTTCCTGCCAGCTGCGGCTGCACCAATGGGGCCGCGGGGTCGGCGGCGGCCTCCGGGTCCACCACGGCCGGGAGCGGATCATACTCCGCACCCGCGGTGAGCCGTTCGAGTCCGTCCGCGGCGGCCGCATCAGACTCGGCGACGACGACAGCGACGGGTTCGCCGGCGTACCGGACCTCACCGCGGGCGAGCAGGCAGCGCCCCCGCGCGTTGGGGGACTCCTCCCCAAACGGGAGGTCATCCGCCGCAAACACGCGCACGACGCCGGGAACCGCGAGCGCAGCGGCGGTGGGCAGGCGACGAATGCGGGCGTGCGCGTACGGACTCAGGAGGAGCCGCGCGTGCAACAGCCCCCGGGCCTCGCGGTCCGCCGCGAAACGTGTGCGACCGGTGATCTTATCCTCTCCGTCGATCCTCGGGAGCGACCGTCCAACCACGGAGAACTCCATAGAGGTGCACCTCACAGGCAGCGGCGCGACGCTTGGAGGGGGGCGTCACACTCTTTCCAGATCCCCCGAGGCCGATCCTGCCCGGCCCGGGTCGAGGGCACCAAGGGAACCCGAGCCCCCGCATCGAAGAGCGGGCGAGCGGATTCGGAGCACGGCGCCGCATCTGCGATGCGCACGAGTCCCACGTCGTTCCCACACTGATCGGCCGGGAGTTTCATGAAGGGATTTCACCACTCAATCCTGAGCGGCGCTTTGGGGCGCTTCCGCGAGTCCGTGTCCCGATACTCAGGCGCCCTGGGTCTCAAGCCGATCATCGAGACCCAGACCCGGCGTGCCGCCGCGGCGGCGCTCGCGCTCGGCGCGATTCTCCGCGGCCGTGCGCGCTGGGTCGCGAGCCGGCTGGGAGATCCGAGCCTGCAGGCCCAGATCGAACACCAGACGCGTCGCGCCGCCGCGGGCCTGCGCGCGCTGCCCGGACGGCTCGCCCGCCGGCGTCCGAGCGCGGTGACCGCCTGGAGGGCGGTGCGGTATGGGCTGCAAGCCCTCTGCATTCTCGCGGTGCTCGCGCTGCTCATCCCTCCGGCCAGGACGCCCGCTCCTCCCTCGGGCGGCCCCACCATCGCGCCTCCCGGGACCGAGCGCGGCCCCGCGCCCGCCGCCCGACCCGCGCCCCGCGCGGTTCCCCGGGGCGACGAGCGCTTCCTCATCGTCGGGCTCACCCAGGATCTGCACCGGACCGACACCATCATCGTCGCGCAATGGGACGCCGCCCACCATCAGGCGCGCGTCTTGGGCGTGCCTCGAGACATCGGCGTCGTCATCCCGGGAGTCGGCTTCACGAAGCTCGTGCACGCCTACTCCACGGGGGGCGTCGGGCGGACCCGCGCGGCCCTCGTCAAGCTCATGGACGTCCCGGTCGCGCACTACTTCGTATTCAGCCTGCCAGCGTTGCAGCGGCTCGTCGACATGATCGGCGGCGTCCCCATCACGGTTGAGAAGCGAATGGTCTACAACGACCGCGAGCAGGGACTGTACATCAATCTGCAGCCCGGCCCGCAGGTCCTGGATGGCGCGCACGCCGAGCAGTACGTTCGATTTCGAAACGATCCCGAAGGCGATATCGGCAGGATCCGGCGGCAGCAACACTTCCTGCGGGCGGCGCTCGCCGCGGTGCACCGCCCGTCGGTCTGGCTCCGCCTGCCGAGCATTCTCAGCGCCGCCCGGGCCGACCTCGGGACGGACCTGACCACCGAGGACCTCCTGACCTGGGTGCACGAGTTTGATCATCTCGCGCCCGATGCGGTCTCCGCGCAGACGATCGAAGGCCACCCCGCGACCTTGTTTGACTCCATCATGCGCATGAACCTCAGCTTTTGGGTGCCGGACATGGATGATCTGCGCGGGAAGGTGCGCTGGCTCCTGACCGGCACGCTCCCCCCACTCCCGAAGCCCTGAGCCGCCCGGCGGCCGGGATCACGGGAACGAGGCGAGGGCGTCCTCGAGCACCTCGACGAACGCCGCGCGGTCCAGCGTGACCCCCACGTTCGCGTTCGGTGGCGCGCCGCGGGGTGAGGTGGCCGGCCCGGCAGCGACGTTGATCGATCGGACGTGGCGGGCGTCGCAGACGGTCATGCCCCTCGTGTGCTCCCCTCGCAGCTCCACGGCCACGTGCATTGGGGTCGAGGCGATGATCGACGGCTCGAGCAGGATCGCCACCGCGCAGGGGTCGTGCAACGTCGCCGTCGTCAGACCCGCCGCCTCGGCGAGACGCCCGCGGTAGGCCCATAGGAGGGCCGCCATCGCGCGGGCGGCCCGAGTCCCGAGCCGTTCGAGCCGCGCGATCCCCTCCGCATCGAGACCAGCTTGTCGGGTCAGGTTCAGCCCGCACATCCACAGCGGGATGCCGCTCCGAAAGACCGCGTCGGCCGCCTCCGGGTCGAACCAAACGTTGAACTCCGCGGCGGGCGTCGTGTTTCCCCCGGTCACCGACCCGCCCATCACGCTGATCTCACGGATGCGCGCGGCGAGATCGGGGGCCCTGCGCAGCGCAGCGGCGATGTTGGTCAGGGGTCCGGTGGCGATGAGCGTGACCGCCTCGTGAGCCCGCAGCGTGTCGATGAGGAACTCCACGGCGTGGCGCGGATCCACCGGCGCCCGCGGTGCGGGGAACTCGTGCCCATCGAGCCCGCTCGCGCCGTGGATGTGCGGCGCGTGCACGGCACGCTGGGCCAGAGGAGCGGCGCACCCCCGCGCCACCGGGATGGGCAGCGCGGTCAGGTCCACGATGCGGCGGGCGTTGAGGGTCGTTCGCTCGACGTCCGCATTTCCGGCGACCGTTGTGACCCCGAGCACGTCGAAGTGCCGGGCCGCCAGCAGGACCGCGAGGGCGTCATCGTGACCAGGGTCGCAGTCAACCAGGACGGCGCGTCGCACGTCGCTCCCGAATCGTCGCGCGGGCGATCCTGCCGCGCGCACAGCTCGTTCCGGCGAAAACTTCCCGCAAACTTCCTTCTGACATCTCTTGACAACAAGTGGAAGCCTTTGATACGTTGCGGCATACCAAGAAGAGGTGTGAATGAGTCCCTGGCTGCGGCTCGCCGACCTGATGGAACAAGTGAGGGTCTCCCGGTCCACGATCCATCGCTGGCTTCGGCAGGGCCTTCCCCGTCACAAAGTCGGGCGGATCGTCTTGTTCGATCTCCAAGAGGTTGAGGAGTGGATCCGAAAACGTCCCGTCCGCGCGGAGCGCCCACGAGGCAGGCACCGGCGATGAAGGAGGAACGGGCATGGGCATTTTGAACGGGTTTGGCCTGGTGTCGCGCCGCGCGTTCATCGACCTGCAGCGTGAAGCCGCCGAGCTACGGGTGGCGTACGACAGCACGATCGAAGGCTGGGCCCGTGCGCTTGACCTGCGCAACAAAGAGCCGTTGGGACACAGCGAGCGGGTGACCGAGCTCACGGTGCGGATCGGCAGGAAGCTCGGGATGCGCGATGCCGAACTCGTGAACGCCCGGCGCGGAGCGCTCCTGCACGACATCGGCACCCTGGGCATCCCCGACAGCATCTTGTTCAAACCCACGCCGCTCACGGACAAGGAGTGGGAGATCATGCGCCTGCACCCGGTGTACGCCTACGATCTGTTGACGCCGATCGATTCGCTCCGTCCGGCCTCGGACATCCCGTACTGCCATCACGAAAAATGGGACGGCACGGGGTATCCGCGCGGGCTCAAAGAGGAAGAGATCCCCCTCGCCGCGCGAATCTTCGCCATGGTGGATGTGTGGGATCAGCTGCGGGCGAACCGCCCCTACCGACGGGCCTGGACCATCGAAGAAGCCCGGGAGTACATCTTCCAGCACACCGGAACAGACTTCGACCCGCAGGTGGTCGACATCTTCATGAAGCTGGACCTAGAAGTTAAACCCTGACGCCCCCATCCCCGTCCGCGGCGGCGTTCTCCCCTCACGCCACCCCAGATCCCGGGGCTCCTTCGACGGACCCCCCACCGGCGTCAGGAACGGTTGGACCGGGCGTTGCCCCGGCGGCCTCGTCCTCGCGGGCTTTCCGCGCATGCTTGCGAGCCAGCTTGGCCTCGCGCTTGGCCTTCTTTTTGAGTTCCTTGGTTCGCTTGACGGCACCGTAGTTGGGCCGGGCCATCTCTCACGCTCCCTCTGCGCAGTCCTGCCGTTGTCGGATATGCCAAGTATAGCACGCGGCCGCATCAATGCCGGGGTCCTGCGCGCGCCCAGGCGGCGAGGGCGCGACTTTGGGAAATTCGACAGAACTCTTCCGGCATGCTACACTTGTGTCGTCCTCCCTCCACACGGCTCCACGCGATGCGTCTGTGACGATTCCGGGGAAAGAGCGGTGGGATGCGTAACCCAGGGGTAGTGGATGTCGAGTGGCGGCAGCGGATGGCGCAGATTCGGGCCTCTGCTCGCAAGGGAGCGACTGCGGCAGAGATCGCGGAAAAGACCGGTCTTCCCGTCGCCGCGGTGAAGCGGGTTCTCGACTCCGCCCACCATCCCCGCGTTTCCGATCCCGGACAGTTGATTCAAACCCGCAAGGCGGCCTCGGGGATGGCGCCCGCCGACGTGCAGCTGTACTGGACCGGCTTTCTCACGGCGGCGGGACACATCCGAGGGCAAGGGGCGTCCTTCACGCTGGTGGTGACGCTTGGCCGGAACTCTCGGACGCACGTGGAAACGCTGATGGCCGACCTCGCGACCGACCACGTGCGGTGTGAGTTCTGCCACAGCAGCATCGTCGGCTGGCAAGTCTATTTGCGGGATCAAAACCTGTGCAACGCCCTCGTCCCGTGGGGAATTCCCTCCGACCTGTACGGAGATGATCCGGGCCTCCTCAACGATCTGCCGAAAGAACTGGCCTTGCCGTTCCTGCGCGGGTACGCGGATGGGAACTGGCCGTCCGCCGGTCCGACCGCGACGAAGTTTACGCTCTACGGAACGCCCTCCGTCCTCGCCGAAATCAACTCGATGCTGAAGCGCCACTGCGACATCACGGGCGGGGTGGTGACGCGCAAAGCCGAGAGGGCCGAGCTCCGGTTCTCGAGCGTCCGGGCGAGCCGGTCGATCCGCGCTCAGCTGAACGCGATTCCCTCCCGGGGCGCCGAAGCCAAGTAACCGTTCCGCCCGGCGTCGAGCCGTCAGACCCGCGTCGCCGGCGTCGTTATGCTACTTGAATGCGCCCGCGGTGAGCCCTCGAATCAGCTGCCGCGAAAACACCGCGTACACCACGAGCACCGGGATGGCGGCCAGCGTCAGGGAGGCCAGGATCGCGTTCCAATCGCTGATAAACTGGCCGATGAACTGCTGGGCGCCGAGCGTGACGGTCTTCGTCGCTTCCCCCGGCGCCAGAATCAGCGGGAACCACAGGTCGTTCCAAATCGGGATCATCGTAAAGACGGCCACGGTGGCGACCGCCGGCCGCACCAGCGGCAGCACGAGCCCAAAGATCCGGTACTCGCTCATCCCGTCGATCCGGGCGGCGTCCTTCAGGTCGGAGGGGACCTGCCGCATGAACTGCTGGAGGACGAACACCGCGATCGGCAGGCCTTGGGCCGTGTAGACCAAGATCAACGCAAACAGCGTGTTCACCAGCCCGAGGCTTGACATGAGCCGCAGGATGCTGACCGTGCCGAGCCGGATCGGGATCATGATCCCCAGCGCCAGATAGAGCCCGACCCACGTGTTGCCGCGAAACCGGTACTCCGCGAGCGCAAACGCAGCCATCGCACCGAGCAAAAGAATCAGCACCATTGAGGTTCCCGTCACGATCGCGCTGTTGGCAAAATACCGCTCGAAGTGGGCGCGGCTGAACATCGTCTGATACCCGACCCAGCTGAACGTCCCGGGGAGCGGGGGAAGGTAGGGCTGCCCGAAGATCGCGGCGCGATCCTTGAGGGAATTCAAGGCGATCAGCAGGACGGGGAAGACCGCGATAGCGGCGTACCCGGTCAGGACCGCGTAGACGCCGAACGCTCTGCGGGCGTGCGGCTGGGAGGGCGCCCTGGACGCCGCCGGCTGCTCTACCGTCGCTCGGGCCCAGGACATTGCGCCCCCGTCACAGCTCGTGGACCTCGACCCGCCGCTGCCACACGAACAGGTAGAGGAGCACCCCGGTGAGGATGATCAGGAACATCGCCCCCGCCACCGTCGCGCCCATCGTGGGGTTCCCCAACTCCAGTTGATGTCCGAAAAACGTGCGGTAGAAGAACGTCCCGAGAATGTCGGTTGAGAAGTTCGGCCCGGCGAGCGCGCCTTGTACGACGTAGATGAGGTCGAACGCGTTGAAGTTGCCGACGTACGTGAGGATCGCCACCAATCCCGCGACCGGCAGGATCAGCGGGAACTGGATCCCCCAGAAGGTCCTCCAGCCCGTCGCCCCGTCCACCCGGGCCGCCTCCAGCAGCTCATCGGGAATGCCGAGCAGGGCCGTGTGGAACAACATCATCGGAATCCCCACGAACTGCCAGACGGAGATGAGCGAGAGGGTGACGAGCGCGGGGCCTTCGAGGCCGAGCCACGGTCTGAAGTACGCGCCCAGGCCGACGGCCCGCATCACCCCTCCCGCGATGCCCCAGAGAGGGCTGAGCATCAGCTCCCAGATGAATCCGACGATGACGAAGGACAGCACCGTGGGCCCGAACAGCAGGGTCCGGTACACGGCCCGGCCGCGCAGGTAACGCACGCTCAGGAGCGCGGCGAGCAGCAGCCCAACCGGGTTTTGGACCAGCATGTGGATCGCGAAGAACACGAGGTTATGCTGGAGGGCTCCCCAGAACCTCGGCGCGTAGAGCGGATCCGTGAGCAGCCGCACGTAGTTCCCGAGGCCCACAAACCCCTCCCCCGCTTGGGCTCCGAACAGGCTCAGGCGGAGGGAATCCACCAACGGGTAAATCATGAAGAGCGTATAGATCGCGGCCGCGGGCAACAGAAACACCGGGATGTGGACGGGAAACGGCCGGGCGCGTGATCGGGGAGGCATGCTCCTGGGTTAGGAAGGCGGCCAGCGGCGGGGATTGTACCCCGCCGCTGGTCCGCCCGAAGGTCCGCCGCGCGCCCCGGTCTCCGCGGCGCGCGATGCCGCGGCGGTGCGCGCGTCTACTGGGGTTTGTACCACTTCTGGAGGCCGGTCTGGATCTGGGAGGCGGCCTGCTCAGGGGTCAGTTTCCCGTTGACCACCTGCGAGGTGACCAGCCACAACTCGTTCTCGAGGTTGGGCTCGCCCCGTGAGAGGATCTGGTAGGAGTTTCGAATCGTCGACTGGCACTTGCCCCGCCAGCTGAGGAATGTCTGGGCCAGCGGATCCTTCACCGTGACCTTCAGGTTCGACAGGCTGTAAAAGCCCGGCAGCGCGTTGCTGTAGAGCGAGGCGAACTCGGCGGTAGTTTGCCACTGCAGGAATTTCTTCGCCTCGTCCGGATGCTGGGTCTTGGCGTTCATGCCCATCGCGATGTCCGTGTGGTCGCTGATGTAGCACTGCGTATCCCCGGCCGGCAACGGCGGAGGGAAGGCGCCCATCTTGAACTTCGCCTGGCGATCGAAGAGCGCGACCTCCCACGATCCCGAAGGGTAGATCGCCGCCTTGCCCAACGTGAACAGATTCTGCGAGTCCGGATACTTCTGGGCTTCGAAGCCGGGCGCGAGATACGGGCGCCATTTCGCGAGTTGCGCCCATACCGCCACGTACTCGGGATCGGTGAACTTCTCCTTGCCGTGAATCAGCGCGAGTCGTCCCTGCTCACCCTTCCAGTAGTTGGGCCCGATGTTCTGGAACCCCATCGTCGCGGCCTCCCACTGGTCGGCCGTGCCCATGTCCAGCGGCACGTAGCGGCCATCCGCCTTGATCTTGTCAAGGAGCTGGAAGAACTCCGGGACGGTCTTCGGCTCGGTCACGCCCATCTGCTTGAAGGCGTCGGCGTTGTAGATAAACCCGTGGATCACGGACGCCATGGGGACACAGAATACGGTCTTGCCATCGTCGGTGATCCACGCGCTTTTGGCAACCGGCCCGAAATTGTCCATGCCCGGAAGGTCGTTCAGCGAGGCCAGGTAGCCCTGCTTGAACAGCCCCAGCGACACATCGAACGGCCGGCAGGTGATCAAGTCCCCTGCCGACCCGCCCTGCAGCTTGGCGTTCAAGGCGGCATTGTAATCCGCCGGCGCGGTGGGAGAAAAGACCACTTTGATGTTCGGATAGTGCTTGTTGAACGCCGGGATGATTGTGTCCTGCCATATCGGCAGGTCGTCGTTCCGCCAGCTCTCGATAGTCAGACTCACCTGCGCCTGTGCGAGCGCCTGCAGGCCAGGGGTCACCAACCCCGTCAGCAAGAAGATCGCGGCCGCCAGAAGGACCGCAGAACGAATTCTCCTCATCACCCAGCCTCCTTAGAGTGAGGTCGACGCGCGTTGCGTTATTCGCTAGGGCGTCCTTAAGTCCTACTCGACCCGCGTTCGGCAGAAAACTGGAACCCTGCTCTGTGAACGTTCTTTGTGACTTCGCGGGGTGTTACGGACGCGCGTTTGCCCGTGCTGAACTTAAACCGATGCCCGGGCGATGACGTCGGAGCCTCCCGCGGGAACGCGTGGGGAGACTCCTTGCGAGGCGAGCCACCGCCCAGCACTCGAAACGATCGGCGACCCTCTCGAGCATTCCCGGTCTCTCAGCCGAACCGTCGCTTGATCGCTACGCGTGCGCCCCCCGCTCAGCATGCGCCGATCCCCCGGGGTGCGGAAGCGGTGTCAGCACCCGCTCCAGTTCGGCCCGGAGGTGCTCAAACTTCGGGGGAAGCGAGAGGGCTTCGCCCAGATGATCCGGCGACTCATCGGTCGCGAAACCCGGCCCGATCGTTGCGATCTCAAACAGAACGCCGCTCGGCTCGCGAAAGTAGATGGAGCGGAAGTAGAAACGGTCGATGATCGGTGTCGGTTGTCCTCCGCCCTGCAGGATCCGCTCGCGCCACGCGGGGTGATCGTCCATCGGCGATGCCCACGCAACATGATGCACCGTGCCGGCACCGCTCTTCCCCCGGGTAGAGGTCCGGTCGAACGCATAGAACGAGCCACGCCGCGCACCCCGTACATCGAATCGTTCCGCGCCCGCGGGCGTAAAGTCGAGGGTTTGCTCGAGGAACCGCTTGCTGCGCTCGGGATCGGCGCTGTAGGCACGGACCCCATCGAATCCCTGGATGGCAAGCGCGGCTGGGATCTCCGGGTGGCTGGCGATGAGCGGCTCGTCTTCGGTCCGCACGACGCGAAGTTCAAGCCCAAGGCCTTCGGGGTCTTCGAATTTAAGACTGTCCCCCTCGCGCGTCACGCGCACTCCCTCGTGGCGCAAATGCTCCTCCCAGAAGCCCAACGCCTCGGGCGACCCAATCCGCCACGTGATCCGGTGCACCATCCCGGCACCGGCCTGGCCGCGCTCGATCCCGGGATATTCAAAAAAGGTCAAATCGGCGCCGGGGCTGCCGTGTTCGTCAGCATAGAAGAGATGGTAGACGGTGGGGTCGTCTTGATTGACCGTCTTCTTGACGAGTCGCAAGCCGATCACCTGAGTGTAAAAGTCGACATTTCGCGGCGCGTCGGCGGTGATCGACGTAATATGGTGGATCCCATCAAGTTTCACGGGTCACCTCCTGACGATTCACACACATCTGGCCATCTTCGGTGGCCGACGGCGTTCCTGGGTTGCCCCAATCACTTATAGGGATTCCTCGCATGCGGTGTGATCTCCACCCGAAGGGCCCCGCGCCAATACGGCTCCGGAGCCCGGAGCACGGTTGAAAGACGGGTCACGCCGCAAAGTAGATGGATGTCGGGTCGGGGTTGAGGGAGAACTCACCGCTTGGCAAGGTCCGCCCGCGGTGCGGATCTGCGGTTTCGACAGGACTCCCGCCCACGCCGGCGGAGCCAGGATCGCAGGTCTAAGTGGACCTAACGATTACCTTGCGCGATGAGCCGGGTTTCCTCAAGTCCGGATCGTCGGGTCCAGGGTTCGAACCTGGACCCTCGATCCTACGGTCCCTTCGTTTCCGGGTCCGTCTCCGTGTCTTCGACTACCGGCGACGGGCGGCGCGACGGACGGCGGCGCGACGGACGGTCCGGCGACGGACGGTGCGGCGGACGGCCGCGCGGCGGACAACCCGGCGACGAACGCCACGACGGACGACAGCCCGACGAACGGCCCGGCGACCGACAGCCCGACGAACGGCGCGGCGACGGACAGCACGACGGACGAGGGCGCGCCGGACGACCCGGCGACGGACGGTGCGGCGGACGGCGGCGCGACGGACGGCCCGAGGCGTAATCTCCCCTAACACTTCACCACTCTCCATCATATTCGCCCCTCCCATTGGGCAAGATTCGTGAACCCGTAAACTACTGAGCTTCGACGCAGATGAACGCAACAGCCATAAATTTAATGGTCATGAATTTGACACCCACCCCAAAGTTTCCTGCAAGCTAACCGGATTCAGTAGAAATTTCTTTGAAACGATGTCTGCGCGGTGCGACGTCATTTCGACGCAAGAGTTTAGGGAAAATGTCTGTGTGACCGCTCAGCACGAGTGATTCTATACACGCGCGTTGAGACACTTGTAAATACAAATGCCGTGTCGGTACTTGGGCTCGGTCATCCCTTCCACACGGGACGGTGGACGGCAGGCACAGTACCCGAGCTTAGCAACTACCAAAGAACGGGCAGGATGGGACTCGCAATAAAAGAACGGGGACACACGGGACGTATGGGGAGGATTTGACCCGTTGGCTGGTCCAGATTTCCCGGTCTCGCAGCCCGCACGAGAGCGTCTCCCCAACTGGCCCCCACAGACTCGCCAATTGAGTGTCATGCGGCAGAAGTTCTCTCAAGAAGGTAATGGGGGAAGGGAGACGAAATCTGACGGCGACATACTCGACTGGCTCCGTTCGTGTTTTCAGCTCTAAAGGCGTGGCCGCCTGCAGGGGCGAAGCGTATCGAAACAGCCTCATGGAGGTCGCCGTGCCGGACCCTGATCGCTCGGGGAGAGACATCAAGTGAACCTGCCGGGACGCGCGTTGGCAGTCGCCCTCTTAGCGGTGGCGATGCTGGCAGCGCCGATGTGGGGCCAGCCGCAATCGCTGATCGTCTCCACCGGCGTGGGGGATGGCACGTACGCGGCTTTCTTTAGTCAATTCTCTCGGGTGTGCACGCAGCCCCCCCTTCAAGGGAGACCGTCAACGGGATCGATTGAGAACCTTGACCGGCTCCTGAATAACGAGGCGAATTTGGCCTTCGTGCAGGCCGATGTCCTCGTGACCAAGCTGCTCATCGACCACGACCTTCGAGTCCAAAGCGTCAGGACATTCATGCTGCTGTACTACGAAGAGATCCACATCCTGGCCAAGGCGTCCAATGCGTCAATCGCCAATTTCTCGGATCTCTCCAATAAGAAAGTCGGAGTCTATGGGGGGAGCACCACCACCGCGTCGGCCCTGTTCACGTCAACCGGGATCCAGCCGGCTCGCTTGGAAACGTTTCCGGGTCCCACAGAAGCCGCGCGAGCCCTCGGGGGCGAGGTCGACGCCGTGCTCGGCGTCGGCGGGAAACCACTCCCGTGGGTAGCCGCCCTCGACTCCAGCTATAAACTGATAGCGTTCGATATGTTCGACAAACTCTCGAGAATCTCCAAGATCTACAGTCAAACGACGCTCGGCTATCCGAATCTTGCGAAGCCGCCCGAAGTGCAAACGGTCGCCGTGCCGTCACTTCTGATCACCATGGGCTACACGGCCCCCGCGATCGTTACGCCGCTGCTTCAGCTCCGCACCTGCATCATCAAGAACCTCGGCGTGCTTCGCGACACCCCGGGGAACCACCCCAAGTGGAGAGACATCGATCCGAGCATCAAAGGACCGTGGCCGTACTTCGAGGAGCCCAAGTCTTCCTGAGGATCCCGGCGCCTTACGGCGCGAACTGAAAGTTGCTGTAGACGGCCTCCAGCGAGGAGTCGTACTTCTTCGAATAGACATACTGATACGTCAGCATCCATACGTTCTCGATGCGCGTGTACTTCAACCGCGTGTCCACCTCAGCCCAGGAATACGTTAACATTCCCTCTGTCCATACCCCTTGATCATAATCGAACCATCCACGGAACGCCTGGGGGTCGATCGAGGGATCTTTGGCCTTGCCCTCGAGCAGAAATAGCCAGTCCGTGTGGTCGCCGACACCTACGGCCTTCTGGTCACGCCGCACGAGGTCGAACCGGTCCATCCGAAGCGCCATGGCCTTCGCGCGTTCGGGGAGCGGCGCCACGGACTGCAGCGTGTCGCGCACGACGTTGAGCAATGAGTCCTTGTGAGAGTTTGCAAACCCACAGACCAAACTCTTGCTGATCACGTGCTTGACCGTGATGACGTACTCGACGCCCTTCGGCTGGAGCACGCCTTCGTAGATGCAGTTCGGATCCGCGGTATCCGGTACCTTCGTGCGGAGGGCCACGCTCACGTCTGCCGTCACGATTTTGGGAGCGGCGGCGCGCATCTCCAGGAACTTCTTGACAATCTCATCGGCAGACGGCGGTTCCCATGCGGAGGCCGTTCCCAGAAGAGCCGTCACCACCGCCGCAACGATCACGAACTTCGCTCCTAGTTGTGCGGCCCGGCCGGGTTCCATCCTTTCACCCCCCCCACGACGCTGACTCGAACACGAGCTTCTTGTTTCGGATCCTCCTCGTGGTTGATCGCGAGCATCCCGCCGCTGCCGATTTATGCCACGGTGGGAGCGCGTCGACCCCGCGGGCGGGCCCCATGCCACGTTGAGCCTGCCGTGTACGTGTCTCCGGCGGTTCACCGCGAAACCTTAGCGCAGCGCAGCATAGTTCAGGGGCTTCACCGGCGGGAAGGTACGCGAGCCCATCTGCGCGATGCGCGACTGCGTGCGTTTGATGCGGTCGGACGTCAGGGGGTGGTCGGAGAGGAACGCGCTGGCGCGCTCGCCTCCCTGCGCCTGAAAGATTTGGAAAAGCTGAATCATGCCTTGCGGGTTGTACCCGGCGGCCACCATGTCGTTCAGGCCCAGAGCGTCGGCCTCGTCTTCCTCTTCCCGAGAGAACTTCTGTTTAAACACGGTGGCCAGCAGCGCCCCCCACCCCAACGCGGCCCCTTTGTTTCCGGCCAAGAGCGTGCCCAGGACGACCACCCGCCGCCTCTGCTGTTGTTTCACGTAGGCCTTCGCCCAGTGCTCGCGGTAGACGTGTGCGAGTTCGTGGCCGGTGACGGCCGCCAGGGCGTCTTCGGTCGTCATCAACGCGTAGAGACCCGTGAGCATGAAGACGTGCCCGCCGGGCACCGCGAACGCGTTCGCCTCCTTCGTCTCCAGCACGTAGAATTTCCAGTCCCACGTCTGCCGGTACTGTTGCGGCAGCCCCTTCAGGAGGCGGTTGCCAACGGTTTGGAACGGACTCAGCCGCCGATCCTTGACCTGCGGGTACTTCTTGAGGATCTCTTCGGTGGCCTGCGCCCCCACGGCTTTCTGCTCGTCGGGCGTAGGAAGGGCGGGGGCGGCGTCGGCAGGCTTCGAGACCAGCCATGAGGGAATGACCAGCGTGCTGCCGGTTCGAAGGGCGCGGGCAAGAACATACCGCCGCGACAGCCGGCGTGACATGCTCAATGGGAGGCCACCATCGCGACAGTCAAGGACGTTGCACCATTTGAACTATATCGGCCAGCGATCGCCGGTGTCAAACGACGGGGGCGGTGGCGAGGCAACCGAATCAATGCTGGCCCCCGAGGACACGTGCCGGCGTTGCAGCACACGGAAGCCGACCGCCACCATGGCTCGATCGGGCACTCCTCAAGCCTCGAGGCGGGACTCCGGCATCCGATCCTTCGCTCACCGCGTCGTGCGATCGGTCTGTTTGAGAAACCGCGCGCGTTCGGCTTCGACCATCGAAGGCCGGATGAAGCGGTATCTGATGACCATCCCGATCACGGCAAGGGCGAGGAGCGCCAGCAGGGCCCAGCGGAGCATCTTCCGAGTCCCCGTGGCCCCGTAGCCGGCCGCGACGAGCGCGATGTTCGCGGGGAGGATTCCAACGCCGGTCGTCCACAGGAAGGTCGCCCAAGAGACCGGCGTAAGACCAAGCGCGAAATTGAGCAGGCTGAACGGAAATAAGGGGACGAACCGCACCGCAAGCGCCATCGTCCAGCCTTCCCGCGCCACCCACGTGTCCGCCCAGTCCAGCATGGCCCGGGGGACGATGCGCACCGTCGTCGGACGGCCCAAGGCCCTGGCGATGCCAAACGCCAGGCACGCGCTGGCCATCGTTCCGACCCACGAGACGAGCAACCCGCCCCAGAACCCAAACAACGCGCCATTCGCCAGATACAACAGATCGGCCGGGAAGGGGACGAACGTGTGCGCAATAAGGATCAGCACCGCGGCGACGGGAGCCCAGGGGCCCCACCGGGCGATGAGATCTCGGATGTGTGCGATGTTGATCCGGTGAGGGGCCGTCTGCGCGACGTGGCGGATGACGGGGTGGAAACAGGCCAGGATGAGGAGGACCGCAACGGCCGTCCAGATCAGCGTCGTGGCTCTGGGCCGGCGCGGTCCGCCGCCGGAGGGGGGCGGCGGGGGCAAATTCAGGGCCGCGCCGCGGCGCTGCTCAATCATGGTCGGCGTCCCCGTTCAGAGGGCTAGGATGGGCGCCCATCGGCCATGCCCGCGCCGGCTGCTTCCGGCGTTGCGAGCGGGAGGGCTTCTTTGAGCACTTCGTCCATGTGGTCGACGAATACGATGTGGAGGCGCTGTCGGACACGTTCCGGAACGTCCTCGAGGTCTTTCTCGTTCCGATGCGGCAGGAGGACGGTCTCGACGCCAGCCCGGTCGGCGGCCATGACCTTCTCCCGGATGCCGCCAACCGGCAGCACCCTGCCGCGCAGCGTGATCTCGCCGGTCATCGCCACCCGCCGCCGGGCCGGAACGCGGGTCGCGGCCGAGGCGATCACGGTGGCGATGGCGACACCCGCGGACGGCCCATCCTTGGGGATGGCTCCTCCCGGCACGTGGACGTGCAGGTCGTGCTTGTCAAAGATCGCAGCGTCAATCCCCAGCGCGTCGGCCCGTGACCGCATGTAGGTCAACGCCGCACGAGCGGACTCTTGCATGACCTGGCCCAGATGTCCTGTGAGCACGAGCCTCCCCCGCCCCGGCACCAGAGAGGCCTCAATAAAAAGGACGTCTCCGCCAACCGGCGTCCAGGCCAAGCCCGTCACGACACCGATCTCGTCTCGTTCCTCGAGCGCCTCGGGCAGAAACTTCGGCGGCCCGAGGAACTCCGGAACCTCCGCCGGTCTGACGATGATCACGTCGCGCGCGCCTTCGGCCACCCGGCGGGCGGCCTTCCGGCAGATCGCCGCGATCTCGCGCTCTAAGCCGCGCACCCCGGCCTCACGGGTGTACTCTCGGATGATCCGGAGCAGTGCCTCATCGGGAATCCTGAGGGACGCCTCCGTGAGGCCATGCTCGCGCAACTGGCGCGGGAGCAAATGATTTGTCGCGATGGCCAGTTTCTGATCCTCGGTGTAGCCTGGAATCTCGATGACCTCAAGGCGGTCGAGCAGCGCCGCCGGGATCGTCGCCGTGATGTTCGCGGTGCCGATGAAGAGCACGTGCGAAAGGTCGAACGGGACGTCCAGATAGTGGTCGACAAAGGCGTGGTTCTGGGCAGGATCCAGCACTTCCAGGAGCGCGGCGGACGGATCGCCTCGGAAGTCCATCCCGATCTTATCGAGTTCATCGAGCATCACCACGGGGTTCCGGGAGCCCGCCCGGCGCAACGCCTGGATGATCCGCCCTGGCAGCGCGCCCACGTACGTGCGGCGGTGACCGCGGATCTCCGCTTCGTCGTGGATGCCGCCGAGGGACAACCGGGTGAATCGACGCCCTAGGGCACGGGCGATGCTTTGCCCGAGCGAGGTCTTCCCGACGCCGGGCGGTCCCACGAAGCACAGGATTGGCCCCTTCGCCTCGGCGCGCAGAACGCGCACGGCGAGGAACTCCAGAATGCGCTCTTTCACCTTTTCCAAATCCTCGTGGTCGCTGTCCAAAATGCGGTGGGCTTCAGCGATATCCACGCGGTCCTCGGTCTCGGTGCTCCACGGCAGGCTCACGAGCCAGTCCAAGTACGTGCGGATCATGGCGTACTCGGGCGCCGCAGGCGGGAGCTTGCCGAGACGGTCCACCTCACGCTCCGCTTCCTTCTGCACCTCCGCGGGCATCTTGGCCTCCGCGACCTTGGTCCGGAGGCCCTGCAGCTCCTCGGAGCGCTCGTCGAGCTCGCCCAGTTCTCTTTGGATCGCCCCGAGTTGCCGCCGGAGGAACGCCTCGCGCTGCCCCCGGTCCACCTCTTCCCGGATCTCCGCTTGCACCTTCTGCCCGATCCGCGCGAGATCCAGCTCGCGGGTCAGGTAGATGCTCAGCTGCCGGAAGCGCGCGTTCACGTTCAGGGTTTCCAGCAGACCCTGCCGCTCCTCGAGACTGAGGTTGAGGTGGGCGGCGATGAAATCCGCGAGAGGTCCGGCTTCGTCGAGGTTCATGGCGGCCGCTGCGAAGGCGTCCGGCAAGAGGGGAGACAGGCCCACCAGCTCCACAAACAACGCGAGCGCGCTGCGTCGAAGCGCCTCCGTTTCGGGATCGGTAGGGGTAATCTCCTCCAGGGGCTGAAGGCGAGCGACGAGGTACGGATCCTGTTGCACGATCTCCTCGAGGCGGATCCGCTTGAGCCCTTGCACGACGAGATTTACACGGCCGTCTGGCAGGTGCGCGAGTTGGACGATGTTGGCCGCGGTCCCAACCTGGTACAGATCCGATGGGGTGGGCTCTTCGATCTGCTCGCCACGGATGGCGAAGAGTCCCAGGATCCGGTTCCCGGGTCCCAGGTCCTGGATCAGGCGCAGCGACCGGGCCTGCCCCACGTGAAGCGGGGTGATCATCAAGGGAAACACCACGGCGCCGCGGAGGGGGAGGACTGGGAGCCGGTCGGGCAGGACCGGGGCTTGGGTCTTTTCCGGGTCTTCGGCCATGGGTCTCTCTCCCGTCACTCGCGGCTGTGGATCGCGACGTGAACCGGGGCGGAGACGGCGGCCCCGAGCGGACAGGTGACCAGAAGCAGTCCATCGCGACGTTCTGCACGGGCCCCTTGCGGGTCCACCGGCGCGGGGAGCGGAATCACCCGCTCGAAGGCGCCCCACGCGATTTCTCCTAGGAGCCACCGACCCGCCTTTATAGGCGGTTCGCGCCTCCCCGCCAGGATCACCCGCTGGCGTTCAACGGTGATCTGAAGCTGCTCCGGACGGCAGCCACCCACTTCGGCGACGAGCAGCAGGCCGTCGGTGGTCTGGTAAAGATCCACGGCTGGCTGCCAGGCCGAACGGGTGAACATGTACAGGAGCGCCATGATCGTCCTCCGGAAATGGGACACACCTACCTGGGGACCGGCTCCTGAGCCGGCAGCGCGAGGCGTCCCGGCGCGGTTCTCGTTCCCCGCTCCTCTTCGCCGCAGGTGGCACATCCCCTTGCCGCGCAGACGGGGGGG
>Ga0187846_10000153_pt1 | contig 40944 bp, 39 predicted proteins | sample TC_taG_FD_161473 | JGI IMG/M metagenome (GOLD analysis project Ga0187846, IMG submission 161473) | Biofilm microbial communities from the roof of an iron ore cave, State of Minas Gerais, Brazil - TC_06 Biofilm (v2) | ecosystem: Environmental > Terrestrial > Deep subsurface > Cave > Wall biofilm... | reverse complement strand
TTCGGTCCCGCTCTCGTCCCCGCCGACCACTCCGCGTCGAATCAACTACCGCACCCTCCTCGGCCGCAGCGGCGGCCAGCCCGGCTGAGCCTCCACCCTCTTCAACTCTTGGCGGGCCGCGCTATTCCCGCAGCGCGGCATCATTCGGATCGGAACCGCCTCGGCACGCTTGAAGTGAAAGTGAGAAAACTGCCCGCCCGGACGCCGTGCTGCCTTGACAAGCAAAGTAGTTTTCTACAAATATACTTTGTGACAATTCATGCTGCGCGTGCCGCACGCCTAGGCCGTAGTACGTCATAGCGCAAGGAGAACATGCCCCCCGCGGCAGCGGCACTGCGCAAGCGAAGGCGGCCGACGACCACGAGCTCGACGAACGGGCGCTCGACCGCGCGCCGTGAAGTCATGCTCGCCGTGCTGATGCAGTTTCGCGTCGTCGTGCGGTCGATCAAGCGGCACTATCGCTGGGTCGAACGCAAGTGTGGCGTGCGCGGGGCTCAGCTATGGGCGATGGCGCAGATCGCTGCCTCGCCGGGGATTAGAGTCGGCGAGCTCGCGCGCGAACTCGCTATCCATCAATCGACGGCAAGCAACATGCTCGACGGGCTGCAGACAATCGGGCTCATCGAACGGCAACGAGTCGGTGACGACCAGCGCGTCGTGCGCCTCTACCTTACAGCGCGGGGACTACGGATCCTCCGGCGCGCGCCGCGGCCGTTTCGCGGCGTGCTGCAGCAGGGATTGGCGGATCTTCCGACAGCGAGTCTCCATGCATTGCAGCGCCACCTCGAAGCGTTGATCGGCCACATGAAAGTGCGCGACGCCGACGCCAAGCTCATCCTTCTTTCGGACGTTGTGGGCGACGGCAAGTGAGCCCCTCGCGTCCTCCCGACGAGCCTCGACGCCCGCACCAAGGCGCGCGGCTCTCCCGGGCGACCCAGCTCCGTCCGCGAACGGTCGAGCAAATCTTGGCTGCCTCTAGACGGCCAGCTCGCCCGAGCCTGCGGTGCGGAGCTGCTTTGTAGTGAACTACCCTGAACCGAGGAGGTAAATCATGAGAAAGCTTGTGCTGAGTACCGCGGCGGCGGTCCTGCTTGCCGCTTGCGGAACGACCCCCGAAAATCAGAACCCGGCGACTGCACCGGGCGGCGCGTCGAGCGCAGCGCCGGGTGTCAGCGCACCGGGCGCGAGCGTGCAGCCGGTGACGGCGGGGGCGGTCGACTCCGACCCGCTCAAGGATGCCCGGAACGTGTTGTCGAAACGCACCGTCTATTTCGATTTCGACAGCGATGCGATCAGGCCGGAATTCGCGCCAGTCGTCGAAGCGCACGCAAAGTACCTCCATGACCATCGCACCGCGAAAATGCTGATCCAAGGCAGCGCCGACGAGCGCGGCAGCCGCGAGTACAACCTCGCTCTCGGACAGCGGCGCGCCGATGCGCTGCGCCAGCGCTTGACGCTCCTCGGCGCGACCAGCCCCCAAATCGAGACGGTGAGCCTCGGCGAGGAGAAGCCGGTCTGCATGGCGCAAACCGAGGACTGCTGGTCGAAGAACCGGCGCGACGATATGCTCTATGCAGGCAGAGGGGAATACTGACACTGAGGCGGGTACCGCGGGCGATCGTCCACGTCGCCCGCGGGGCAACGGGTGCGCGGACGTACTGTACGTCAGCGCCCGGGTCGGATGTCCCTGTGCATGTTCCCGATCGCGCCATCGAGTCCGCGCACGATCGTGAGCGCGCCGACCGGGGCGAGGCTCGGGTCGCGCCCCAGCGCGCGGCCACGCGCAATGCGGCTCGACGCGCCCGCGGTTCAGGCTACGCTTCTTTCGTCCCCCATATGACGCCGCGCAACCACGCGAGCAGGACGATCCCGACACCGACCGCAAGCAACCACGCCTGATGAAACCAAGCCCCGGCTGCCATCAGGACAAAGCCAGCAAGTCGTACGGCTTCGACGGTCCGCGTCATGTAACGACGCAGGTACGCCCCGAGCGGCGATCGCTTGTAGCGCTCCAGGTCGATCGGCGCCAGAAGAACGCCCGCTGAAGCAATCAGCGGCGGGAGCACAGCGACCGCTACCGCCGCAGCGAGCTCGTGCCTCCAAAAGAGATAGCAGGCCGGGATCGCAACGCCGACGTCCGTCAGCAGCTTGATCGGGTGAATCTGGTGATACAGCAGCTTCTCCCGCCAGTTCATGGGAGGACCTCCCCTTTCCGGCTGGTTGATCGGTCTACAGCCTGCCGCTCACTCGCAAAGGGCCGGGGCAGTTGCCTGCGCGGTGGCGCCGTTGCGGCAACAAAGCCGCGTGACCCGTCTTGATCGGTGGCTCGCACCAGGGGTGCGACGCGGCAAACCCTACTATGCCGCAGCATCTTGAGCATCCGCAATGGCGACGCGTTAGCGTAGTCTCGCGCCACCCGTTTCGCCACCGTGGTTGCAGCGGCGATTCGTCCGGAGCGATTCAGCGCCGCCAATGCCCGGTCTATGATTCCGTAGAATCCGATATCTAGGCACCGACCCGGCGACGGGACTCTCGCCGGTTCGTGACCCAGGAGCTTTTTTGCGAGGTAGGGCATGATCAATGTAAGACGCGCGGCAGAACGGGGCACCGCCAACTTCGGCTGGCTCGACAGCCGCCACACGTTTTCGTTCGGCGACTACTACGATCCAGCGCACATGGGCTTTGGACCGTTGCGGGTGATCAACGAGGATCGGGTTCGTCCCGGGCAAGGCTTCGGCACCCATGGACACCGCGACATGGAGATCATCTCCTACGTCCTCGAAGGGGCGCTGGAGCACAAGGACAGCATCGGCACCGGGTCGGTGATCCGGCCGGGCGAGGTGCAGATCATGTCGGCCGGCACCGGCATCCGCCACAGCGAATTCAACCACTCGCAGGCCGAACCGGTGCACTTTCTGCAGATCTGGGTCGTGCCCGACCGCGCGGGTCTCGCGCCACGGTACGAACAGAAGAGCTTCCCCGCTGCGGACAAGCGCGCCCGCCTGCGCCTGGTCGGCTCCGCCGACGGGCGCGAGGGGTCGGTCCTCATCCACCAGGATGTGGCGCTTTTCGTCGCCCTGCTCGATACCGGCGCACAGGTCAGGCATGCCTTGCGGGCCGGTCGCCGGGCCTGGCTGCAGGTTGCCCGCGGCGCGGTGGCGATGAACGGCCAGGACCTCGAGGCAAGCGACGGCGCGGCGATCGAGGGGGAGCCGGCGTTGAGCGTGAGCGCGAAGACCGACGGCGCGGAGATCCTAGTCTTTGATCTGCCGTGACACGCGCACGAACAGCCCGCCCCGGGGAAGCTCCCATGACTGATGCGATCCTCTTCAAATGGCCGCATCGCGACGCTCGATCCCGACGGTGGCCATGTGCCTGGGCGCTGACGTCGGCGCCCTTTTCGTTTTTCACGTCGGTGTCAGGGCCGTACTCGCGCTCGCTTGTCTTGAACGGCATTGCAGCCTACAGACTCTCGTCGTCATCGGACGCGTGGACAGCGGGAGCCTGACGACACACCCCGCTTCGCAGCGCAGTGTCCAAGCCGCGGCCAGACCGCCCAGTGCCTCGTCGCGCCTCGCGTCCGCGCTCACGCCGCTGTTTCTGCTGATCGCAGCGGTGCGAAGGAGTATGCTGCGCGCAACAGTGCGGCTCTCGTGCAGACAAGCAGCAGTCCCTCTTCTCGGAGGTGGCCATGGCGCTGGAACGAGACAACGACTCGTCCTGGCGTTTCGCTCCCGGCGAGGCGCGCCGTGCCTTTACCCAGGCCGCCGCGGCGCTGGCCTTGAAAGATAGCGCCGCGTGACGGCGGCGCGGATACCGCCCGCACGATCTAGCGAGGAGGTCCTATGCAGGTAACAGGCATGCTTTACGGGGCGAAACTGCTGCAATTTGTCGGTTTCCCGACCTCCGAAGTCCTCGGGCCCGGGGCGAGCGAGGAAGAGATCAAAGCGCTGATCGACCGCTGCGGCTCGGTGTTCGTCAAACCGGTATTCAAGGGCGGGGTGGGCAAGAAGGGCAAAGCGGGGCTGCTCGGCCGGGCAAGCGATCTTAAGACCGCGCTCAAAGAGAAGGAGCGGCTCTACTTCGTCGAACACCGGCACGGCAACCAGTTCGCCAAAGCGAACGGCGTGACTTTCGAGGGCGCGGTGCCGGCCGAGCACGAGGTCTATTTTTCGATTACCGACTCGACCCGCTTCCGCGCGCCTACCATGACGCTCACGCACCACGGCGGCATGGACATCGAGGAGCTGGACAAGAACCTGGTGGCCAATGTTCCGTTCGATCCGCTCACCGGCCTCAAGGCGTTCGTCGTTGCCAACGCGCTGTCGGAACTGAACGCGCCGAAGGAACTCATCTCGCCGCTGGTGCAACAGCTGCCGAAGCTGTGGGAGCTCTTTCATGACTTCGGCATGACCACCCTCGAGCTCAACCCGATTCGGATGCGTCCGGACCGCCAGGGCCGGTTGACGCCCGTCGCCTGCGACTTCAAATGCGGCTTCGACCGCGATGACCCACGCTGGCTGCGCCTCGACCTGCCACCCCATGTGTTTGCCGTCGACTACTCCGATTTCGAGCAGGAGATCAATCAGCTCCGCACCTACCAGGGCCAGAGCGACGTGTACGTGATCAACCCGGAGGGTACGATCCTCGCACCCACGTTCGGCGGTGGCGCCAATTCGCTCGTGACCGAAATGCTCGGCGACGATGCCATCATTTCGTCCGACTTCGGCGGCAATCCACCCTACGAGAAGATGAAGCAGGTCGCCGGCATCTGCTTCAAGCACTGGCTGAAGCAGGCCAATGTGCTGTTCATCATCGGCGGTAAGTCCAACAACACCGACATTTTCGAAACCTTCCGCGCCATGGCTGATGCCTTGCGCGAGCACTTCAGCCGGCACGGGCCGACCCCGGTGTACGTCGTGATCGGCCGCGGCGGACCGAACCTGGTACGCGGGATGGCGGTGATGCGTGACACGATGGAGGCGCTGGGTCTGCCCTATCGCATCTTCGGCTTCGACTCCGACATGAGCGAAGTGGTCGATTACGCCCGCCAGGTCAACGTCTGGATGAAGGCCGGCGGGCGTGAGCAGCTGGCGGCGAGGCTCAAGATCGCGGAACCCGCCGCGGGTGGCTGACCGGGCGCCCCGGGCCGCGGAAACTACGAATAGCGGGAGAGCAGCATGTACAGGCAGGGAATCGGCGACTTCAAGTACTACGTCGGGATCAGCTCGCTCGCGCAGATTGCAACGCGGGAGGATCGGGTGTGCGTGCTCAACATTCTCGGCGGCGAGTCGAGCGAAGTCACCCCGGTGGGCCACGAGTATTCCGGCGGCAACGTGGTGTTCGGCACCTCGCCGGGACGCCGCGGCCAGGTGCTGGAGACGAAGATCGGCAACGTCCCGGTCTACAACAACGTGCGCGAGGGCCTGGCCGACGGCCATCGCTTCAACTGCGGCGTGATTTATCTGCCGCCGTCCGCTGCGCGCGATGGCGTGGCGGAGTTGATCCGCGTGAATCCGGACTTGAAGAAGATCTTCATCGTCACGGAAAAGATGTCGGTCCACGACGCCCGCGAAGTCCGGGCCATGGGGCAGGCGAACGGCATCGACATCTTCGGCGCGAACTGCCTCGGCGTAGCCGATGCCTGGAACAAGGTGCGCATCGGCGGTGCGCTGGGCGGCGACACGCCAGCCGAAGCGCTGAAGCGGGGATCGATCGCGATCTTTTCCAATTCCGGCAACTTCACGACCACGATCGCCACCTATTTGCGCATGGCGGGATGGGGGACGACCACGCTCATCTCCAGCGGCAAGGATGTGTACATCCATTACGCCGCGCCGGAGTTTGCCTTCGCGTTGGCGAACGACGCGCGGACCAAGGCCGCGGTGCTGTACGCCGAGCCGGGCGGCTATTACGAGCTGGATGCAACCTTCACCAAACCGGTGGTGGCCTGCGTGGTGGGCCGCTGGAAAGCGAAGCTCACGCGCGCGGTCGGGCACGCCGGCGCGATGGCGGGTGGCAGCGACGATGCCGCCGGCAAGGAACGCTGGTTCATGGACAAGTTTGGCGTGGAGGGCATCTTCAGTCCGGACCGGCCGATCCACTCCGCCAAGGGAGCGGTAGTGACCAACATCGCCCATATCCCGGCGGCGCTGACCGCGGTGATGCGCGAGAACGCGACCCGGCCCGACTTCGCGCCCGAGGGCAGCCTCGCGCTCAAAACGTGGTTCGGCGCGAATCAGGATCTCGCCCTGCCGCCAGCGCTGGATCTGCCGGTGGTGGAGGCCATTCCCCCCTACAACGAGCAGATCGCGGCGCTCGCCCGGCAGATCGGCACCGTGTTCCCGCGGCAGTCGATGAATGACTGCTCGGGGGCGTCGCAAATGGACGCCAAGACCCAGATCACGAGTCTGCACGGCGTGTCGATGCTGGACGCGGCACAGCATCCGCTCGAATCCAACGTGGGCCTCGCCCTGGTGCACGAGACGGGCGGCGAGAACGACCGGAAGCTCGTCAACGTTGCGATCGGCGCGGAACTCAATCTGCATGGGGCGCCGGAACTTGCGGCGGCGCAGGCATCGCGCGAGGCCGGCAACGGACCGAACAGCGTGCTCGCCGCCGCCGCGAGCATCGTCGGCCCGGGCCGCGCGCGACGCGCGCGCGAGGCCGCTTCGGCGCTGATCGAGATCTTCTCCCGCGCCCGGCTTAAGAGCGCGCTCGATGAAGCGTTCGACGTGCATGCGATTGCCACGGACGCCGCCTCGCGCGCGCTGTTCGTGACCGGCACCCGCGACGCCAAGGCGGAGGCGATGATCAATGGTCTGAAGGCGCGCGGTGCGAAATCGGTATTCGTACGCTATCTGCAAAGTCTATCCGGCCACCCGACGGCCGATGCGGTGCTGGCGGCGATAACGGCCACGCTCGCGTGGGGTCCGTTGCAGCGCAAACGGGTCTCCAGACTGACGGCGGAGAGCCTCCCGTGGTGGATGCGGCTGTTCGGCGCGCTGATCGGCGCTTCGGTGGCCGCGGATCGGCACGAAATCGACCGCTTCTGCGGCATGGCGACCGCCGAAATCCTCGGGCAGCGCTCGCTGACCGAGGTGGCCTACATTGCGTTGCTCGGGTTCGCTCCGCAGCCGGCGAACCTGTTCGCGTTCCAGACGCTCGTCGGCCTCCTCCTCACCAATGGTCCCGGGGCGATTTCCGCCCAGGGCGCCAAAGGCGCGGTGTCCGCCGATGGTCCGGAATCTCCGCAACGGGTGCAGATCAACAAGGCGCTGGTCGGCTTCCTCACGCATTCCGGGTACGCCCACGGCGGCAACGGCTACGAGGGCATTGCCTTTCTACTGGACCAGTTCCGCGAATCCGGGCTTGCCGATCCTACCGACCGCAACCACGGGATCGATCTCGCGGCGTTGGCGATGCGCTATGTCGACGAGTATGCACGCTACAAATCGACCAAGAAGACCGCCGGCAGCCTCGATATCCAGAAGATCCCCGGCGTCAACCATCCGGTGTTCAAGGACCGCGCGGTGAATCACGATCCGCGCGAGGTTTACGTGCGGGAACTATTCGCGAAGCGCGGCGAGTACAACGTGTTCCACGAGTACTACCACGCGCTGGTCCAGGCGCTGTTCAACGCCGGCGTGTCGCGCAATGTCTACTGCGTCAACGTCGACGCGGTGATCGCGGCGCTGCTCCTCAAGATGTTGTGGGCACCGTACCGAAGCGGCGCATTCTCGGAACAGGCGCTGGAAACCGCGGCGTTCACGATCTTCCTGTATCCCCGTATGCTGGGCTGTGCCGCCGAGATCGACGATCATATGAATCGCGGCCGCAACATGGATACGCGCACGCCGGCGTCGCAAGTTCGATTCGTGGCGTGAAGACCGGAAAGCGCGGGCAGGCCGGCATGATTCCGGCGCCGCGGGCGCGGCAGCGGAAAGCTCCAACAGGGGGCAGCTGTGAAGATTAATTGGAAGGCGATCGCGCCGCTCGTTGTCTGGCTCGTGATTTTCCTGCTGCCGATCCCGGCGGGCCTCAACGCCAAACAATGGCACTACTTCGCCATCTTCGCAGCGGTGATTACGGGCCTGGTGCTCGAGTCGATGCCGGTCGGCGCGGTCGGGCTCATCGGTCTCACCTTCGCGGCGGTCATGGGCTACGTCGAATCCGATCCCAACAAGTCCCTGCGCTGGGCGCTCAGCGGATTCTCGGAGAGCACCGTGTGGCTGATCGTCGGCGCGTTCGTGTTCGCGATCGGCTATCGCAAAAGCGGGCTCGGCAAACGCATCGCGCTGCTGCTGGTACGGGGGTTGGGCCGGCGGACGCTCGGCTTGGGCTATGCCGTGACGTTCGCCGACTTGATATTGGCGCCGGCCACGCCGTCGAACACCGCGCGCAGTGGTGGCACCATCTATCCGATCGTCAGCAACATCCCGAAGGTCTACGGCTCCGAGCCGGGACCCACCGCCCGGAGGATCGGCACCTACGTGATGTGGACGGCTTTCGCGGCCACCGGCGTCACGAGTTCGCTCTTTCTCACCGCGCTTGCGCCCAACGCCGCGGCGCTTGCCATCGCCAAGAAAACCGTGGGCGTCGACATGACGTGGTCGCAGTGGCTCATCGGTTTCGCTCCGCTCGGCGTGCTGCTGATAGTGCTCGTGCCGCTGGTGAGTTACGTCATCTGCCGGCCCGAGGTCAAGGAAAGCCCCGAGATCGTCGCCTGGGCTGCGTCCGAGCTCAAGGCGATGGGCCCGCTGTCACGCAACGAGTGGGTGATGTCCGGACTCGTGGTCCTGGCGATGTTCCTTTGGATCACCGGCTCGAACCCGGACATCAAGCTGCCGGGTCTGGGCGCGAACTACATCAACGCGACGATGGTGGTGCTCGTCATCATCTCGCTGCTGCTCGTCACCAGGGTGGTCGAGTTTGCCGACATCGTGGCCGAGAAAAGCGCCTGGGAAGTGCTCTTCTACTTCACCTCGCTGCTTACCCTCGCGTCGGGCTTGAACGAGATCGGCTTCATCAAATGGGTAGCCGAGGGCTTCGCCAAGCCGCTGTCGGGGATGTCGCCAACGCTCGCGCTGATCCTGCTCGTCGCGCTGTTCTTCTGGATTCACTATTTCTTTTCCAGCATCACGTCGCACACGGCCGCCGTGCTGCCGGTGGTGCTGGCGGTGGGAACGGGGATCCCGGGCATGTCGGTGCCCACGCTGACGCTGATCTGCTGCTATTCACTCGGCCTCATGGGGGTCATTTCGCCGTATGCGACGGGGCCCGCGCCCATGTACTACGGCAGCGGCTATATCGGCAAGAGCGATTTCTGGAAGTTTGGTCTCATCTTCGGCGTGATCTATTTCGCTGGCCTGCTCGTGATCGTCCTGCCCTGGCTGCGGATGATGAGCTGAGTCGCGGCGGCAGGCCGATAATTCTCGTCCGGACATGATAGATATGCGATTGCATCGGGCGCGCTGCTGACCCGGTGCTGCTACGAACCCACCTTTGCTCCGGATAGCGGTCGCCATCCGGCTAGTTCAGGAGCGGAAAATCTTTCGCCGGGCGCCGCCCGGGCAGCGAGCGCAGAAACGCGTAGATATCGGTTGCATCCTGGTCCGAGAGCACCGACTCGGCATAGGCGGGCATCTCGTTCGGCCCCGCGCGCACGTAGATCTTGAACGCTTCGACGGGCAATCGCGTCTGGGCCAGTGCCGGTGCCGGGTAGTTGAAGGCGCCGCCCTGCCCGGCCCGACCGTGACAGGTGAAGCAGCCGACGGCAAGGTAAACGCGCTTGCCGTTGGCGACGTCACCCGCCGGCGCGTTTTGCGGCCACGCCGCGTCGGACGCGAGCGTCAGCAAACCCAGCGCAACGCCGAGACCTCGATAGAGTCTGGTCATCGCTCGGCCCTTACCGCGGGTCGGTGACCACGTCGACCAGCGCCGGCTCGCCGCGTTTGACGACTGCGACCGCGCGCTTGAGCGCGGGTCCCAGATCCTTGGGGTCGGCGATCGGACCTTCGGCGTACACCCCGAAGCCCTTCGCGACCATGGCATAGTCGACGTTCGGATCGGTGAGCGTGGTGCCGAGGTGGGCATTCGTGATGCCGCGACCGTGTCGCGCGGCCATGGCCTGGAGATACATGTACTCCTGGTGATAGGCACGGTTGTTGTGCACCACGTAGAGGATCGGGATGCGGTGATGCGCGGCCGTCCATAGCGTGCCCGGCACGAACATCAGGTCCCCGTCGCCCTGGATGGCAACGCTGATCCGCCCGTGCCGCTTGTTGGCGAGTGCGGCACCCGCCGAGGCGGGCGCGTTGTAGCCGATGCCGGCGCCGCCCGAGAAGCCGTTCCACCGGTAGGGCCGGTCGAAGTTCCAGAGCCGATGCGGCCAGAGCATTCTGATCGCGTTTCCGACCAGCGACCAATCCTCGTCCTTGATCTGCGCGTAGAGCTCCGCGCACATGCGCGCCGTCGTGATCGGGCTCGCGTCCCAGCCGATGGTCGCATCCGACCGCGCCTGCTCGCGCGCCGCCCGATGCGCTTCCGCGAGCTTCTTGCCGCGCTCCTCGATCGCGGACTTGCGCCGCGCGTCGGTCAGGCGTTTGACCTGTTCGGTGAGCGCGGGCAGGGTTGCCTCGCCATCGCCGGCGATAGCAAGGTCTACGTCGTTGAAGCGCCCGAAGTCCTGGTAGTTGGCTTTGAGGTAAAGATCGCGGCTGCCGAGCGTGATGATCGTCGTGCCCGGCTTGAAGATCGGCCGCGAGCTGCGCACGATGCGGTCGTTGAAGGAGTTGAGCGCGCCCCACATGTCGTTCATCTCGATGGCGAGAATCACGTCGGCCTGGGCGACGACGGCGCCTCTGCGGACGGTCTGGTTAAGCGGATGCCGCGACGGGAAGTTCATGCGCCCGGCCTGATCCACCACCGCGCACTGCAGCGCCTCGGCGAGCGCCACGAGCCGCGCCATGCCGGCCGGTGTGCGCGCGTAGCGGTCCACCACCACCACCGGATTCTGCGCGCCCACCAGCATCTTCGCCGCTTCGGCGACCGCGCCCGGGTCGCCCACGGGCGGCACCACCCGCGCGAGCTTCGGGATGCGCAGGCGCTCCCGATCCGGAATCGGATTCTCCTGCAGCTCGGCGTCGAGCGAGAGCAGCACCGGCGCCATCGGCGGCGTGACGGCTATCTTGTAGGCGCGCACCGCCGACTCGGCAAAATGCTGTAGCGATGCCGGCTGATCGTCCCATTTGACGAAGTCGCGCACCAGCACCGCGGGGTCGATCGCGGAATGCACCCACTCGGCGCCCGGTGCACGCTTGTCGGCTTCGACGATGTTGCCGATCATGACGTAGACCGGCACCCGATCGCACCAGGAGTTGTACATCGCCATGGTGGCGTGCTGCAGGCCCACCGTGCCGTGACAGATCATGGCCATCGGTTTGCCCTCGATCTTGGCGTAGCCCTGCGCCATCGAGACGGCAATCTCCTCGTGCGGGCAGGTGAGGATCTCGGGCCGGTTCTTGGTGTGGTTAATGATCGCTTCGTGTAGCCCGCGGAAGCTCGACGCGCAATTCATCGCGAGGTAGTCGATATCGAGCGTCTGCAGCACCTCCGCCATGAAATCGCCGCCGCTGGTCGTCTGGATGACGGGGTCCGCGGCCGGGGGCAGCGTCTCGGCAGCGAGGTTCGGCTGCGGGACGACGCGGGGAGGCTCCTTGGGCGGGGACTGCTGCGCCCCGGCCGGAATCACCGGCGCGGCCAGCGCGGCGGCGCCGGTGAGCGTCGCACCCTTCAGGAAATTGCGCCGGCCGGCGGCCGGCACATCGCAGGATTTTTGCCCCATCTGCTCCCCCTTGGCGACAAACCGACCTATTCTCGAACGAAACGAGATTTCTTGCAGCGCGGCTCGAATACGTGCCGTCGGCGTCAGGACGCCGCCATCGCAGGTTATGCGGTGGCGGTTGGCTGGTGCGCCCGGCGCGCAAACCGAACCGTAGTAATCCCGGCCTCGAGCTGGGTGTGCTCGACCGTGGTCAATCTGGACAACATGGCCAGCGCGCCGCGGTTGTTGGTCAGCAAGCGCGCCCGGAAACGACGGACACCGTTCGCTTCGCCCGCCTGGAGGATCCCGTCGAGGAGGATCGCCCCCAACCCTCTGCGTTGCCAGTGATCGTGGATGACGATGGCAATCTCGGCCGTGCCCGCGTCATCGGTGGGTTCGTATCTTGAAACACCCACCAGCGGCAGCGCCCGCACCGATAGGGGTTCCGCCACGAGCGCCATGCGCTGCCGGTAGTCGACCCGCGCGAAGTCCCGCGCCCAGTCCGCAGGCAACCTCTTCATGACGGTGAAAAACCGCTGATACGCGGTCCGTCGGCTCAATGCCGCGACCAGCGTCTCGATTCCGCTCTCGTCCTCAGGCACGATAGGCCGGATCCGCAGGCGGTCGCCGTCCTCGAGCTCGATCTCACGGTCGAACTCCCTGGCGCGCTCGGCAGCGACGGCGTCGTCAGCTCTCGCAACCGCAACCCGTGTCTCCAGCTTCGTTCGATCCCGGATAGTGCGGATCGGTGCCTCCCGGACTCGGTTGCGGGCCGCTGTGCGTTCCAACGAGCGTTGCCGCGACTCGCGCCGCGAATGCTGCGCGGTCATCCCACCCGCGAGCGCCAGAACGCTATCGCCTTGTCGATGAGCCGACGAACGATTGCGGGCTTCGTCTCCGGTCCGCCCTCCATGGCGGGACGCGCGGGCTTCGTCTCCGGTCCGCTCGCCATGGCGGGACGCGCGGGCTTCCCGACCACGCTCTCGACAAACGCCAGGATCTCCCGATCGACCGGCTCGGGACTCTCCAGCGGCAGCATGTGCCCTGCCCCTTCCACAAGATGAATTCGCGCGCCGGGGATGAGATCGGCCAACCGTTGCGACGAGGCGACTGGCGTCAGCACGTCCGCGGTCCCGCACAGGATCAGGGTGGGAAGTCGAAGATTACGGGCAACATCCTCGAGATCCATCGCTTTCGCAACGGCCAGGTCGCTGCGGATCGCCTCCGGCGGGCAGCTTCGCAGATCCTTCAACCCCACCTGGATCGCGCGCTTCGACGCGTTGAGCGCAAATAGCGTCCGCTTCGCCGCCGAAAAGAAGAGGAACTTGCGCAGCGGCTGCGGCAGATAACCGAGCAGCGCTTCCATCGCGTTATTGTTGTCCGGCAGCTTGGCACAGCTCGAGATCAGAATCAGCCCCTTCACGAGGTCGGGCCGCTGCGCCGCCAGCGCGAGCGCGACTCCGCCGCCGAGCGAGTGACCGGCAACGAAGACCGGGCCCACACCCAGGGCGTCGATAAGCCGGGAGGCGGCATCGGTGTAGCTTTCCAGCGTGGCGTCTGGACTCGGGTCCGACTCCCCGTGTCCCGGCAGGTCTATCGCCACGACCCGGAGCTCGGGAGTGAGCCCGCGGAGCTGGCTCGTCCAGGAGCGCGCGCTCATGCCCGCGCCGTGAATCAGCAGGATGGTATCGCTCGCGGCCCTGGGGCCCAGGGTGAAGTACGACGTCCGCGCGCGATCCTGACCGACGAATCGGCGCTCGCCGTTCTCCACGGGACCCGGGCGCGCGGCATCCGCCTTGATCGGTTTGGTAAGGGCGACTGTTGTCATCATGGGCTCAATTATACTGCACCGCAGCAAAATCAAAGATATTTCTGTATGTGATTGCTTTAACAGCTATTTATCGATCTCCGCCGAGCGCTGGCCGGCGCCCCAATCGAGGACCGGCGCGGGCCCGGGCCATAGCGGTGGCAGGGCCAATGCCGGGCTGGGGCCGGCTTCTTAGGGCGGCTTCAGATCCGCCCGGCAAACCGCGGAGCGGCGATGAGCGTCGCTTCGCCCTCAGGGCCAACGTCCGACGCGTGCACGTCCAAAGGCCCCCAGGTCGCGGCGTCCGCGGCGCGGGCTTTTGGCTTGCGGCGGCGATCCAACGATCTCCGCACCCGCCCCAGCATCGAACCCTAGCCTACACTCCCCGGTCACTGTTAGCCGCATGCAGCGCACCGCCCGTGACGGTGCGGGCCACGTTCGCTTTTCGTCGTTCATCGAGAGGCTCGCTATGCCCAGCAATCGCCGAACCGCACGCAAGACTTCAGCCAAGGTCTCCCGCGCCGCCGCCGAACGCCTCGCGGATCGGATCCTTGCAGAGTTGCAGCACTTCGCCAAAGATGCCCAGAGTCGCAACCAGGAAATCGCCCTGCTGCCCAAGGCAGCGCTCATACAGAAGATCCGTGGGCAAACCAGCCATTCCCCGTTCATCGTACTGCTCAGCTGGTTCGCGCTCGCCGCACGCGGCTCGAGCATTAGTGCTTCGGTTGGAATCTACAATCCGGATCCTGTCACCTATCTCGCGAGCGATCTGTTCGCCCACGCGTTCTGGGGCCCCGCTAACGTCGTGACCGATCTTGACACGTTCCTGCTGTCCGCCGACCCCGCCTTCCCGCGTGTTGGCATTGGGATCCAAGTAGCCCCCGGTTTCCCGATCAGCCTGGGCACCATCAACATCACCCTCCCAGCAGCGGTCGCGGCTGGTACCTATGTGATGAACTGGCTGCTCTTCTTCCGGAATGCGTTCGGGGTTGGCACTCCCTTGGAACGGGCGGGCGTCTACACCGTTCTCACCTAGGTGCCGCCGCACGGTCGGCGCGCCGTGCGACGCCTCTTCGTCCGAGCGGTGTCCCGTCCCGGCCCGGTTCGTTCGCCGCCAACAACGACGAAAGTGCTAGCGCTGCGAGGCGATCCTGGTCAAACGGCCGTCGCTACCTTTTGACCGTCCGGACTCCCCAGTCCGGTGCAGGCGTCCCATCCGGTAGCCGCCGAGAAATCACCGTTGTTTCCCTGTGTTATGTCATGCAGCGCGGCGCCATTCTTGTACAGCTGCGGATGGATGTAGCCGAGGGGGCTGCCTTTCGCGGCATTTATCCGCGCGATGAGGCCAGCCCATAGCGGCGCCACCGCGCTGGTTCCGCCGAACACGGCGTTGCTCCCATCGACGCGGACGTCGTATCCCGTCTGTGGGTCTGCGTCGCCCGAGACATCCGGGACGCCTCGCTTCTGCAGCAGCCCACCCGCTCCCTGACTCGTCGTGACCCGCAATCCTTCCTGCCACGGCGGCAGCGCGAAGAAATTGCTTACGCCGCCTCCGCCCGCGCCGCCATTGGCACCGTCATTCCATACCGTCTCGCTCGTGATCTTCCCGCTGGCGGCCTGCAGGCTGGTGCCACCGCACGCCAGGGCGTAGGGGCTCGACGCGGGAAAGTCGACGTGGTCCGCGCCATCGTTGACCCCATCGCTCGACCCGTTGTCGCCCGATGCGACGCACACCGTAATCCCCATCGCGGCAGCGGCCTGGAACGCCTGGTCGAATGCCGTCATGGACTGTTGGGTCCACGACGATTCCGGACCGCCCCAGCTAATGGAAATCACCGACGGCCTGTTTCGAGTGTCATGCACGGCAGTGGAGATGGCATCGAGGAATCCGGCATCGGTATTCGGCGCGAAATAGACCACGATGTGGGCGGCCGGAGCAATCGCACCCGCCACCTCGATATCGAGCATTACCTCTCCGTCCGGTCCGTTCGGGTCGCCGGTGGCGTGATTCTTCCCATGGTCGACCGATACCGCAGATACGTTCGGCTGCTTGATCTTGAGCGCATTGAAATAGGCCCGCAGATCCGCGGTGCGATAGCCCCCTCCGAGTTCGATGATGGCGATGCACTCGCCCTGCCCGGTCCCGTTGGGAAAGTTGTACAGCGACGCAAGCTGCGTCGGCGTATACGAAGTCGAGGACGCTGCCGCCGGATGCCAGTGTACGTTGCCGAGACTAGGGCGAGTGCGGAAATGCGGCCTCGCCTGGGGGCGATTGTCCAGACCCAGCACGGCTTCGACCACGCCGTTCAATTCGTCCGGCAAATGGATCGGCCCTGTCCTGCCCCGATACGAGCCCCCTTCGTGCTCGAACTGCTGCAGGTCCACGCCGAATGCGTCGTTGAACTGGGCGACCGTTCCGGAGAGCACCACGGTTCGGCGCGCCGGGTCTTCCTGGACCACCGCGAGGCGGTGACGGTTCGCGAAATCCTTGACCGCGGCGATGTCGGCGTCGGCGGCGGCGAATTGCTTCGCGAAGTCCTCGCGCTTGATGTGACCGCCGGACTTGTCGCCAGCGATCAGTTTCGTGACTCTGTCCTTGAGCGCCTTGCCGGCTCGACGCCGCACCAGTACGCTCACTTCGAGCCGCTCCGCTGGGTCGGCTTTGCCGACGGACCGTGCTCCTGGTATCGACTCTCGTTCGCTTCCTTTAAGTAGATGTCTTGCCATGGCTGAATACTCCTTTCCTGCTGTACGGAACCCGTTACGGAGAATTGGCGACACCCGAGTCAGGCAGGGGTCACACAATCGATCCCGCCTATGTTGGGTCGGGCATTGATTCCGACGTCATTGCGCGGGCTGGACAAGGTACTCGGAGGCGCCCCTACCGACCGTTGCCCGTGTTGGGAGACATCAGGGACGCAGCGCGCTATTTAATCCGATAGCGGCTTGCAATGACCTGAAAGGCCGAAACCGATGGCCGCGGCGGACGCAGCCGATGGGCGTGACTCAGCTCGCCGCGAAGGGATTTGTTTGACGTTGGCGAAGAGACCAATCCGCGGGAAGTGAATGCGCCCCCAGAACGAGACCCGGCGCGCGTGGCCGCCAGCCCCTGAGTCTCTGGTGCGGCCGACAGGATTTGAGTCCGTGACCTCCGCGTTCGTGCAGGAAGGATCGCCGGTAATCGGTACGCAGCGGCGCCGCAGGCGAATGCGAAGCGCTGATCCCATGCCGGCCGCCCGGCTAGGCCATAGACGCTCCGGACGCTCAATCGAGCGCAGGAACCGCCGTCCCGCAGCGGTAAATCAGGTCGACTTTGATTTTCCATCCCTGGTCGATACCGGCCAGTATCTTGGCGCCGATGGAACGGATGCCACCTATCGCATCAAGGGTCAGGCCGCGGCCCATCTTGACGTGAACGGGTGCTTCCTCACTAACGGCGGCCGCGTCCAATCGAGTCAGCAAATACGCGAGATCCCGGCGTGCCATGGGCAAATCCTTTCAGGTTGCGCAGTGAATCCCTCCCCCTGGGCTATCTCCAGCGAACGATACGGGCCCGGGGAAGACATTGCCAATCGCATGTCTGGATGTATTGCATAACTAGAACTGATTTCCCCGCGCACGGGTGTTTGGCGGTGACCCGGAGAATGCGAGGGTCGAAATCGCGCAGCTCGCGCCACCCGTCACGCGATTCTGTTGCCGGCCCGCGTGCAGCATCGTTAGAACGACCGTCGTACAGGTGTCGACGATCGATCCGCAACTGCGCTCGTCGGGCCTTCCTTGACAGTCATCGTCCAGTGCGGGACCATGTTTTTTGTCGTCCGACAGGTCATGACCCCTCAAGGTCGGCGTAGTGTGCTGCCGACGGCCCGCACGATTCGGCAGCAGTGGCATGCATGCGCCGGCCGCCGTGCGTCGCCAGCGCCCGCTGTCGTCGCCTACCCTTCCTCGCGCCGAGGTGAGCGCGTCAAACTGAAGTTTGTCTGACAGCTCTTTCCACAAGGAACACTCCCATGGCTGGAGCGCCATCGCAAAAGCCCCTGACGATCCGCATGCACGAGCGCGACAACGTCGCGATCGTGGCCAATGACGGTGGCTTGCCGGCCGGCACCAAGTTTGCGTCGGGGCTGACGCTGTGCGAACACGTGCCGCAGGGCCACAAGGTCGCGCTGGTAGACCTGCCAGAAGGCGCGCCGGTGCTGCGCTACAACGTAGCCATCGGCTACGCCCGTAAGGACGTTCCCGCCGGCAGCTGGGTCCACGAGCGGTTGCTGAAGATGCCCGCGGCGCTCGCCCTCGACGACCTGCCGATCGCCACCGTCAAGCCCGCGCCGCAGCCGCCGCTCGAGGGCTACACCTTCCAGGGCTATCGCAACCCGGACGGCTCCGTCGGCACGCGCAACATCCTGGCGCTCACCCAGACCGTGCAGTGCGTGGCGGGGGTCACCGACTTCGCGGTGCAACGCATTAGGAACGAACTGCTGCCGAAGTTCCCGCACGTCGATGACGTGGTGGCACTAGACCACACCTATGGCTGCGGCGTCGCCATCGACGCGCCCGACGCGATCGTGCCGATCCGCACCCTGCGCAACATCAGCCTCAATCCAAACTTCGGCGGCGAGGTGATGGTGATCAGCGTGGGCTGCGAGAAGCTGCAACCGGAGCGCTTGCTGCCGCCCGGGACGATCCCGCTGGTCGACGAACGCAACGTCGCCGACATCGGCGACAACGCCGAAGCCGTCCTGGACGTGGTCTGCCTGCAGGATGACCGGCACGTGGGTTTCATGTCGATGATCGATTCGATCATGACTCGGGCCGAGGAACATCTTGAGCGCCTGAACTCGCGCCGGCGCGAGACCGTACCCGCCAGCGAATTGGTGGTAGGCGTACAGTGTGGCGGCAGCGATGCCTTCTCCGGCGTCACGGCCAACCCGGCGGTTGGCTTCTGCACCGATCTGCTGGTGCGCGCCGGCGCCACCGTGATGTTCTCGGAAGTCACCGAGGTGCGCGACGGCATCGACCAGCTGACGTCGCGCGCGACGACCCCGGAGGTCGCCGAGGCAATGATCAGGGAAATGGCCTGGTACGACCACTACCTCGAGCAGGGCCGGGTCGATCGGAGCGCCAACACGACGCCCGGCAACAAGAAGGGTGGGCTGTCCAACATCGTCGAGAAGGCGATGGGCTCGATCGTGAAGTCTGGCAGCTCGCCGATCTCGGGGGTGCTGCCGCCGGGTGAGAAGGTCAGGCAGAAGGGCCTTATCTACGCCGCCACGCCAGCGAGCGATTTCATTTGCGGCACGTTGCAGCTCGCGGCGGGAATGAACCTCCACGTATTCACTACCGGCCGTGGCACCCCCTATGGATTGGCGCAGGTTCCGGTCATCAAGGTCGCGACGCGCAGCGACCTTGCGCGACGCTGGCACGACCTCATGGATGTCAATGCCGGCACGATTGCCACCGGCGAGAAGACGATCCAAGAGGTGGGCTGGGAGCTATTCGGGCTCATGCTCGAGGTGGCGAGCGGCCGAAGGAAGACTTGGGCCGAGCAATGGAAGCTGCACAACGCGCTGGTACTGTTCAACCCGGCACCCGTGACTTGAGCAGGCGGCCCGGCGACGCGGACGACACCAGCGCCAGATCCTAAGGAGAATGCCCGTGTCTACGACCAACTCGGTGGCCGGCCGCCGCGGCGCCCCGGTGGTTGCCGAACTGCAAGTCATCCCGGTGGCCGGCCACGACAGCATGCTGCTGAACCTGAGTGGCGCGCGCGGCCCGTTCTTTACTCGTAACATCGTCATCCTGAAAGACAATGCCGGCAATACCGGAGTCGGCGAGGTACCGGGCGGCGACAGAATTCGGCAGACGCTGGAGGACGCGCGCCAGCTTGTCGTCGGGCAATCCATCGGCGGCTATCACCGCATCCTGAAGAGTGTGCGGACCCGTTTTGCCGATCGCGATGCCGCGGGACGCGGCCTGCAGACGTTCGACCTCCGCATCACGATTCACGCCGTGACGGCGCTCGAGGCGGCTTTGCTCGACCTGCTCGGCCAGCACCTGGGTGTGCCCGTTGCAGAACTGCTCGGCGAGGGGCAGCAGCGCGATTCGGTCGAGATGCTTGGCTACCTGTTCTATATCGGCGACCGGCGTCGCACGGATCTGCCCTACCGAAGCGAGCCGGACGCCGACAATGCGTGGTTCCGCTTGCGCAACGAAGAGGCGATGACGCCCGAAGCGGTGACGCGCCTCGCGGAGGCCACGCACGCCCGCTACGGCTTCAACGACTTCAAGCTCAAGGGCGGTGTCCTGCGGGGCGAGCAAGAGGTCGACGCCATCCGGGCGCTGCACGATCGCTTTCCCAAGGCGCGTATCACGCTCGATCCGAATGGCGGCTGGTGGTTGAAGGACGCCGTGCGGCTGTGCCGCGATCTGCACGGCGTATTGGCCTATGCCGAGGATCCGTGTGGTGCCGAGGGCGTATTCTCGGCGCGCGAGGTGATGGCCGAGTTTCGCCGGGCGACCGGACTGCCGACGGCGACCAACATGGTCGCCACCGATTGGCGGGAGATGGGCCATGCCTTTCAGCTGCAGTCGGTCACGATCCCGTTGGCGGACCCTCATTTCTGGACCATGGGCGGGTCGGTGCGGGTCGCGCAGCTGTGCCACGAATGGGGACTGACTTGGGGATCGCATTCCAACAATCACTTCGATATCTCGCTCGCGATGTTCACGCATTGCGCGGCCGCCGCCCCGGGCAACATCACTGCGATCGATACGCACTGGATCTGGCAAGACGGCGAGCGGTTGACGCGCCAGCCGTTCCAGATCGTCGACGGGAAGGTGGCGGTGCCGAAGACGCCCGGCCTGGGCGTCGAGATCGACAGGGCGCAACTCGAGAAGCACCACCGCCTGTACCAGGAGAAAGCGCTCGGCGCGCGCGACGATTCGGTCGCGATGCAATACCTGATCCCAGGCTGGAAGTTCGACAATAAGCGTCCCAGCCTCGTGCGCTGATCCGGCACGAGACGCAGAACCAAGAGAAAGGGAACGTCGATGCGCGAAAATAGAATTCGCACCATCTGGAAGGCCGGTGGCGCAGTCCTCAACGGCTGGCTTGCCATTCCCACCGCGTTCTCGGCCGAGACGATGGCGCACCAGGGCTGGGACGCGCTGACAATCGACCTGCAGCACGGCGTGGTCGACTATCAGGCGGCAGTCAACATGCTGACTGCCATCTCGACCACCAATACCGTGCCCGTGGTACGGGTGCCGTGGCTCGACCCGGGCATCCTGATGAAGATGCTCGACGCGGGCGCCTACGCCGTCATCTGCCCGATGGTCAATACCCGCGACGACGCCGAGCGGCTCGTGGCGGCCACGCACTATCAGCCGCGTGGCTCGCGCAGCTTCGGCCCGGTGCGAGCGCTGCTGTACGGCGGCGCCGACTATCCGCAGCACGCCAACGATACGATCGTCGTCTTTGCGATGATCGAAACCAAGCAGGCGCTCGACAATCTCGACGACATTCTCTCGGTTGCCGGTCTCGACGCCGTATATATCGGGCCATCCGATCTTTCGCTCGCGCTCGGCTGCAAGCCCACGTTCGACGATGTCGACCCGCCGGTCGCCGCGGCCATCGATCACATCCTCGCGCGAGCCAAGGCACATGGCCTGGTGGCCGGCATTCACAACGGCACGCCGGAGGCCGCCCTGAAAAGGATCGAGAAGGGCTTCCAGTTCGTGACGGTAAGCTCGGACGCACGCTTGATGGCGGCCGGCGCGCAGCAGGTCATCGGCAAGATGGCTGCGCGCAGCGTGAAGTCCTCATCGGCGCCCGGCGGCTACTGACACGCCGGAATCCCCGAGTACTCGCCTCCGCGCAGAGTGGCTGTCCGCGTACCCCTTTGCTTGCCGATGAGCCCGCATCTAGAGAAGACTATCCAGGGTACCGGGGCCGTCTGCCCCTTGACCGCTAAGCTACCGAGAATGTTCCCCCCGCCGTCGCCGTGGTGGACGGCGTAAGGGCGCAGCCAAAGGAGGCATACATGGACCAAGCCCTGGAGAAGCAAACGATCGCGAAAATTTCGTGGCGGCTGCTGCCGCTGATTGTCGTGATCTATTTCGTGGCCTACATCGACCGCACCAATGTCGGCTTCGCGGCCTTCGGGATGAACAAGGAGCTGGGATTTACCGCCTACATCTATGGCTGGGGCGCGGGAATATTTTTCCTTGGCTACTTTATCTTCGAGGTGCCGAGCAATGTGATCCTCGTGAAGGTCGGTGCCCGCAGGTGGATCGCGCGGATCATGATTACTTGGGGATTGGTCGCCGGTGCCATGGCGTTCACGGCGGGGCCGATCAGCTTCCTCACCCTGCGCTTCTTGTTAGGCGCGGCGGAGGCGGGTTTTTTCCCCGGCATCATCCTTTACTTCACCTTTTGGTTTCCCAAGGTATACCGCGCGCGCGTCATCGCCGCGCTGTTTCTGGCCGTACCCGGCTCGAACGCGGTGACCGCGGTCTTGTCTGGAGCGCTGCTCCAGCTCGACGGATTCATGGGCGTGGCCGGATGGAAATGGCTGTTCATGCTCGAGGCGGTTCCGTCCGTGCTCTTGGCCTTTGTGGTTCTCGCCGTGATGACGGACCGGCCGGCGCTTGCAGCTTGGCTGAAGCCGGAGGAGCGGAATTGGCTCGAGACGGAGCTGGAGAAGGAGCGGCGCGACCTCGAGGCCGGGCACGGCAGCCTCACGCTGTTCCAGGCGCTAACCGACCGGCGAGTACTCGCGTTATCGCTCATCTACATGTCGATCGTCACCGCGACCTACGGCATCACGTTCTTCCTGCCTCTCATCGTCAAGGGCGCCGGGTTGTCCGACGCCAAGACGGGCATCGTCACTGCGATTCCTTACGTGATTGGTACCGTGGGTATGGTGCTCTGGAGCTTTTCCTCCGACCGTCGGAAAGAACGGCGTTGGCACTTCATCACCGCCTGCGTCGTCGCGGCCACGGGATTGCTCGTCGCGGGTTGGCTGGGGGGGTCCTATTGGGCGCTCGCCGCGATGTCGCTGGCGACCGTCGGCTTATACGGATCGAAGCCGGCATTTTGGCCGCTCCCCTCGGAGTTCCTTTCCGGGAAGGGTGCGGCGGGCGGCATCGCGCTCGTTAACTCGATAGGCAATCTGGGTGGGTTTGCCGGCCCCTATGTCGTCGGCTGGCTCAAGGATTCGACGGGCACGTATCAGGCGGGGCTCTATTTCTTGGCCGGTTGCGCGTTGCTGTCCGGGGTGATCGCGTTTTTCACCGTCCATCGCGCGCCTGCGGCGCGATTGTCGTTCAGCAGCAACGTTCGCTCATAGGGCATACAACCGGCCTTCCTGCCAACGTGCCAAAGGCAGAGGCGCGACGACTTGAAAGCTGCGCCAGCGTTCGCGCTCGGCGGCCTTCCCGAACACGCGCTACGCGAGGAATCCGAAGCAGACTATCCGCCGTTCACCAAGGCGCAGGTCGCGGCAATTCGCAAATACGGCGAGGCCGAGTGCCAGCGATAGCGTTCCGTGCCGGTTCCGGAAAGCGGACTCGGGACACGTGGGCCGATGGATCGGCCGGGACTTGTCGTCGAGGTCGACGAATCGGGTTGGCGAAATCTAGCAGAACATCGAGGAGCGCGCCTCGGACTCGAGCCCCGAATAGGCCTTTTTTCAGCAGCACATAGCGCCTTTCGTCTTCGAGCGGAACTAGAATGCACTCGCAGCAACAGGCGGCCTGTCGCGTATGGCGTGGCAGCCCATACCAACCGTCAAGGGGGAAACATGAGGGGAGCTTTGGTTTTCGTGGCCGGACTTTCGCTCGCCGGTGTTGGGACGACTGGAGAGGCGCAGGAGTCGAAGGGGCTGAGCAATTCCAGCGAACGCGTGGTTCATGTCTGTGCTGCATGCCATGGGGAGGGAGGGAATAGCACGGTCGCCGCATTTCCCAAGCTCGCCGGGCAACAGCCGCTCTATACGGTCGAACAGTTGAAACTATTCCGCAGCCAAAAGCGCGCGGAGCTGGACACGCAGGCCTATATGTGGGGCGTAACCGCACTACTGGAAGATGCAGATATCCAAGGCCTTGCCGACTACTATACCGCGCAGAAGCCAAGTCCCGGAAAGCAGGGCAATGCGAGGTTGGTCGAGCAAGGGCGACGTATCTACGAGCAAGGTGTCCCCTCGAAGAGCATACGGGCGTGTGCAACTTGCCACGGGGAGAACGGGGAGGGTGCCGCCGTGTTCCCGCGATTGGCCAGCCAGCATTCGGAGTACCTCGTCGCGCAATTGAAGGTATTCCGCACCCGGCTGCGTCCCTACGCGGCGGTCATGATCGCCGAGGTCAAGAACATGTCCGACGCGGAGATGCAGGCCGTGGCTGCTTATCTGCAGGGGAAGTGAACGCCGGGCCGCGTAGACACGGTGTGGTGCGTCGGACTCTGAGGCGGGTTGGGCTTGCACTGACTCGCTTCAGCGGCATTCCCTCTGTCGGTTCCCGGCAGGTCATTTCGCCTGCAGGCGACAGACGTACTCGGTCAGCCCGAGGATGCGAGCCCGTACGGGCGCTGCGGCGCCGGCAGGCGCCTGCGCGTAGTACTCCGCGGCTTCGGCCCGGTAGCCCCCCGATCGACATCTCGCCGGGTATCGTGCGCTTTGACGAGCCGCCATCCGCGCCCGGCGGCGTGCGTCTGTTGTGACCCGACCGAACTCAAGTTACTCTCCCGCTAGAACCTCGGTCAAGGGAGGAAAGCACCATGCGTAAGACAGGCCGACTGCCGCGCAGAAGATTCCTAAAACGTGCCGTCGCACTGTCCGCGGCAGCCGCGACCGGCACGATCGGATTTCCGGCAATCACGCGCGGGCAATCGGGCCCCGTCAAGATCGGCGTGCTGCATCCGGTCACCGGCCCGCTTGCCTATTCGGGGCAGTTGTCGCGACTCGGCGCACAGCTCGCCATCGACGAGATCAACGGCGCCGGCGGCGTCAAGTCGCTCGGCGGCGCGAAGATCGAGACGCTGCTCGGCGACGCGCAATCCAAACCCGAGATCGGGGTCGCCGAGGTAGAGAAAATGAACGAGGCCGGCGCATCGGCGATCGTCGGCGCGTACGCGAGCGCGATCTGCCTCGCCACCACCCAGGCGGCGGCCAAGCACGGCGTCCCGCACGTGGTCGACGTCGGCGTCGCGGATCAAATCGTCGAACGCGGCCTGAAGAACACGTTCCGCTTCGGGCCCGGCTACAAGGTAGTCACCACGAACGCCATCAACGGCTTCCACATCCTCAACACCCTCGCCGGCAAGCCGGCGAAGACGGTCATGATCATTCACGAGGAGTCGCTCTTCGGTACGGGGACGGCGAGCCTCCTGTCGAATCAATTGCCGGCGCTCGGCTATCAGGTGGTTGAGGTCGTGAAGCATCCCAACCCGACGCGCGACTTCAACAACATCGTGCTGCGGATGAAGGCACTGAATCCAGACGTGGTAATCCCGGCGAACTACTACAACGAGTACGCGCTGCTCGTCCGTACGATGAAGCAACAAAAGGTGCAGCCCAAGGCGATCTTTTCGGTGCTCGGCGGCGCGGCGTCGTCGTTCAAGTTCGTGAAGGAGTACCCCGACATCGCCGATGGCATCCTCGACGTCAATCACTGGTACAACCCCAAGGATAAGCGGGCGCTTGCGCTGCGCAGGAAAGTCGAGGGCATGAAAGACCAGTTCTTCACTTACGAGGTCTTCCTGAACTATCAGGCGGTGTACCTGCTCGTCGATGCGATCGAGCGCGCCCAATCGCGCGAGCGCGGCGCGATCGTCGACGCGCTGGCGGCGAGCACGTGGAACCAACACTTTATGCCCTACGGCCCGACCAAGTTCGTCGACGGCCAGAACGCCGGCGCACAACCGCTGATGCTGCAAGTGCAGAAGGGCGACATCAAGGTGGTGCTCCCGAACACCTGGGCCGAGTCGCAACCGGTGTATCCGGTGCGCACGTAACGGGGTGCTCGAACTCTCGATCCTTTTCCCGTCGGTCCTGAACGGGCTGACTACGGGGGCGGTGTATGCGCTGATCGCACTCGGGCTGACGCTGATATACGGCGTACTGCACATCATCAACTTCGCGCACGGCGCGGCGCTGATGATCGCGCTCTACGGTGTCTACTTCCTCCACCAAGCGCTCGGCCTCGATCCGTACGTCTCGCTGCCGATCATGGTGCCGGCGATGTTCGCAGTCGGCTACGTCTTGCAGCGGCTGGTGATTGGCGCCTCGAGCCACGGCAAGGACGAGAACATCCTGCTCGTGACGCTGGGCATCGCGATCGTGCTCGAGAACCTGGCGCTGTATTGGTTCAAGTCCGACACGCGCACGATCGACACGCCGTACACGCTCGCCACCGTCGACATACTCGGCGCGCTCATCTCCGCCCCGAAAGTCGTCGCGCTGTTCGGCGCGCTCGGCACGGCAGCCATCCTGCTGCTCATCATCGGCCGGACTGACCTCGGGCGCGCCATCCGGGCGATCGCCAAGGAGCCGCTCGGCGCACGGCTCGTCGGCATCGACGTGGATCACGTCTATGCGATGAGCTTCGGTATCGGACTCGCGTGTCTCGGAGCCGCCGCCTGCTTTCTGCTGCCGGCGTATTACGTGAATCCAACGGTCGGCAACGGCTTCGTGCTGATCGCGTTCACGGTCGTCGTGCTCGGCGGCATGGGCAGCTTCGCCGGCGCGCTCGTCGGCGGCCTGCTGATCGGGGTCGTGGAGTCGGTGGGTGGATTGTGGCTGGGCGAGAGTCTCGGGCAGATCGGGATCTTTCTGATCTTCATCGCCGTGCTGCTGTTCCGTCCGCAGGGCCTATTCGGCAGCCGTGTTTGAACGCGGACCAGCGCTGCGAGACCTAGGGGGCATTGCGGTGTTCGGCGTCGCGGTCGCGTTCGCGCCGGCCTTTGTTGCTTCCGGCTACGCGCTCAACGCGATCACCATGACGCTGTACGCGGCGCTACTTGCGCAATCGTGGAACATCCTCGCCGGCTTCGGCGGGCAGTTCTCGTTCGGTCACGCGGTGTTCTTCGGCACGGGCGCGTATGCGATGGCGGTGCTGCAAGTGAAGTTCGGTTGGAACGCGTGGGCGGCGCTCGCGGCCGCGCTCGCGTTCGGTGCGGCAGTCGGCGCGTTCGTTGGCCTGCTCACGTTCCGTTACGGGCTACGCGGCTCGTATTTCGCCCTCGTTACGCTCGCGTTCGCCGAAGTGTTCCGCATCCTCGCGAACACTTTCCCGTTCACCGGCGCCGGCGTCGGCCTCATGGTGCCGTTGCGGGCGTCGGCCTTCGATTTGCAACCGGCGAGCCGCGCCGGCTATCTCTACTTCATCCTGGTGTTTGTGCTCGCGAGCCTCTTGATCTCCTTGTGGCTCAAGCATTCGCGCTACGGTGCTTGGCTGCAAGCGGTGCGCGACAACGAGGAGTCGGCCGCGGCGCTCGGCGTCGACGCGTTTCGAGTGAAGCTGCAAGCGATTGTCGTTTCGAGCACGTTGATGGCCGCGGGCGGCGCGTTCTACGTGCAGTATCTGCACTATATCGATCCGCATCTCGCCTACGGGCCCGGGGTGTCGGTCGAGGCCCTGCTCGGCGCGATCGTCGGCGGCCTGGGCACGGTGTGGGGGCCGCTGCTCGGCGCGGGGGTGCTGCACGTGCTGGGCGAGGCGACGCGCGGGCTGGTGGGCGACGCGCCGGGCGTAAACCTCGTCGCGTACGGGATCGTATTGATTTTAATAGTGACTTTCATGCCGCACGGGATCATCGGCCTCCTTCGGCGGCGCCCGCCGACCAAGCTCGCGCATGCTTGAGGCACGCGATCTGTCGGTACGATTCGGTGGGCTGCAGGCAGTGGGGAACGTAAGCTTGCGCGTGGCGGCCGGCCAGATCGTCGCGCTCATCGGCCCAAACGGCGCCGGCAAGACGACGCTGTTCAACCTCGTCTCCGGGTCCGTCAAGCCGGATGCAGGCAGCATTCATTTCGATGGCGGCGAGATCACTGGCCTGCCTCCGCACCAGATTTGCCGCCGTGGGCTCGCGCGGACGTTCCAGATGGTGCAGCCGTTCGCGGCCCAGACGGTGCGCGAGAACATCGCCGTCGGGGCGCATCTGCACCATCGGCCGCGCCGTGCGGCACTCGCTAAAGCGGACAGCGTCGCGACCCGCGTCGGCCTCGACGCGGAGCGCGATAAACTCGCGACCAGCTTGACGATCGCCGGGCGCAAACGGCTGGAGCTCGCGCGCGCGCTCGCCACCGAGCCGAAGCTGCTGCTGCTCGACGAAGTGCTTGCGGGTCTCAACCCCGCTGAAATCGCCGGCGTCATCCCGATCGTCCGCGGCATCCGGGATTCGGGTATCGCCGTGCTGATGATCGAGCACGTGATGCAAGCAGTCATGCATCTCGCCGACTATGTCTACGTCCTCAACAACGGGCAGCTTATCGCCGCCGGCGCGCCGGCCGCCATCGCGAACAGTCCGCAAGTGATCGAGGCCTATCTCGGCCACGGCACGGCGGCGCGGCTGCGGGCGGAGTCAGCACGTGCTTGAAGTGCGGGCGCTGCGCGGCGGCTACGGCGCAGTCGAGGTACTACGTGGCGTGAGCCTCGAGATTCACGCGGGCGAGATCGTCGCCGTGCTCGGGTCGAACGGCGCCGGCAAATCGACCCTCAACAAGACGCTGAGCGGGATCCTGCCCGCGTTCGGGGGTAGCGCTATGTTCGACGGGCGCGATATCACCCGCGCCAAGGACCATGCAATCGTGGCAGCCGGGCTGATTCAGGTGCCGGAAGGCCGGCGCGTGTTTCCCAATCTGTCGGTGCGTGAGAATCTCGAGTTGGGGAGTTACCGCCGGGGGCGCGCGAACCGCGCGCGGAATCTCGAGCGCGTCTTTGCGATCTTTCCGCGGCTACTCGAACGCATTGCGCAGCGCGCCGGGACGCTTTCCGGCGGCGAGCAGCAAATGCTCGCCATCGGTCGCGGCTTGATGGCCGAGCCGCGGCTATTGATCCTGGACGAGCCGTCCCTCGGGCTCGCGCCCCGGCTGGCCGAGGAGATGTTCATGCTCATCAAGCGGCTGAACGACGACGGCTTGTCGATCCTCCTGGTCGAGCAGAACGTCGGTCAATCGCTCGACATCGCACACAAGGCCTACGTGCTCGAAAACGGTACCATCCTGTTCGCGGGCACGCCTGCGGAACTGCTTGCGAATACGGCGCTTAAAGTTGCGTACCTTGGCATCTAGACTGGCGGCAGGGATGGTGGTCGCGCTGTCGGACGCGGTCGAGCCGGCGGCCTTGATGAACGAGAGCGTCCAGCGCTTCGCGCCGGGCGCGAGACCGGAATAGCACAATGGCGACGAACGTACCCCAAACGCTCGCGCAAAAGCTGGTGGCGCGCGCCGCCAGCCGCGCCGCTGTCACGCCGGGCGAGATCGTGACCTGCAAAGTCGACCTGGCGATGATGCACGACTCGGGCGGACCGCGGCGCGTAAAGCCGATGCTCGACCAGCTCGGGGCCAAAGTGTGGGATCCCGACAAAGTCGTCGTCATCACCGATCACTATCTCCCGGCCAACGATGAGGAGTCGAAGCGCATCATCCAAACGGCCCGCGAGTGGGTCGCGGAAGTGGGCGTGAAGCGCTTTCACGACGCCGTGGGCATCTGTCACGTCGTCCTGCCCGAGCAAGGCCATCTCAAGCCGGGGATGTTCGCCGTCGGCGGCGACAGCCACTCGACGACTGGCGGCGCGTTCGGCGCATACATGTTCGGCATCGGCGCCACGGAAATGCTCGGCGTGCTGGTGACCGGCGAAATCTGGCTCAAGGCGCCGCACACGATCCTGATCGAGTGGGACGGCGCCTTCGCCGACGGCGTCGCAGCGAAAGACGTAATGCTTTTCCTGTGCGGCCGCCTGGGGATGGACGGCGGCCAGTATCAGGCCGTGCAGTACGCGGGCACTGCGATCGCGACCTTATCGATGCCGGAGCGCATGACCCTCGCCAACATGGCCGCCGAGCTTGGCGCTCAGGCCGGCTTGATCGCACCGGACAAAGTGACGCGTGAGTATCTCGCCGCCGCCGGTGTTGCCGATATCGAGGTCGACGCCTGGCAGACTGAGGCGAACGCGACACTGCTCGCGCATCATCGCTTCGACGCGACGGCGCTCGAGCCGCAAGTCGCCGCCCCGCACACACCGGCGAACAGCGCACCGGTGACGGCGTATCGCGACACGCGTATCGACATTGCCTACATCGGTGCCTGCACCGGCGCCAAGCTCGCCGACTTGCGGATGGCGGCGCGGGCCCTGAAGGGCCGGCGCATCGCGCGCGGCGTGCGGCTGATGGTCGCGCCCGCGTCGCTGAAGGATCAGCAAGCGGCGCAAGCCGACGGCACGCTCGGCGTGCTGCTCGACGCCGGCGCGGAGCTGCTGCCCAATTCTTGTGGCGCATGCGCGGGCTATGGCCAGTATCGGTTTCCCGAACAGTGCGTCGCGATCGCGAGCACGGCCCGCAACTTCAAAGGCCGCATGGGCGCGGCGTCGTCGCAGGTCTATCTCGGTTCGCCCTTCACGGTTGCGGCCTCGGCGGTAACCGGCCGCATCACCGATCCGCGCGGGGTGCTCCAGTGAGCGGGCGCGCCTGGGTCTTTGGCGACAACGTCGATACCGATGCGATCGTGCCCGGGCAATACATGAAGTTCGGCATCGCCGAAATCGCCAAACACGCCCTCGAAGTCGTCGATCCACAGTTCGCGTCGGCCGTGCGGCCGGGCGACGTCCTGGTCGGCGGACGCAATTTCGGCGCCGGCTCGTCGCGCGAGCAAGCGCCTGCCGCGCTGCGTCATCTAGGCGTCGGCGGATTGCTCGCACCGAGCTTCGCCGGATTGTTCTATCGCAATTGTTTCAACGTCGGACTGCTCGCGCTCGTCTGCGCCGACGCCGGGCGAATCCGGGCCGGCGACATCGTGGAGATCCTGGCCCCCACGGGACACATCCACAACCACACGACGGGCGAGCGGCTCGCGTGCGAAGCGATTCCGGCGCACCTCATGGAGATGGTCCGCGACGGCGGACTGCTGCCTCATCTCGAACGGCGCCTGGCGCGCGAAAGGCAAGCGCGGTGACCCTGAAAGCGCGCCTCGCCGAAGCGCCGATCGTGGTCGCCCCCGGCGTCTATGATGCCTTCACAGCGATGCTCGCCGAGACCGCCGGCTTCGACGCGCTCTATCTCTCGGGCGCGAGCATCGCGTACACGCGCCTCGGCCGCCCCGACATCGGGCTCGTGACCGAGACCGAGCTCGAGGACGTGCTCTCGCGCATCGCCGAGCGCGTCGCGCTGCCGGTAATCGTCGATGCCGACACCGGGTTCGGCAACGCGCTCAACGTCCAGCGGACGGTGACGCGTCTCGAACGCGCTGGCGCCGCGGCCATTCAGCTCGAGGACCAGACATCGCCCAAGCGTTGCGGTCACCTCGAGGGCAAGCTGCTCGTTTCCCGCGCCGAGATGATCGGAAAGGTCAAAGCGGCGCTCGACGCGCGGGCGAGCGGCGACACCTTGATCGTTGCGCGCACGGACGCCGTGGCCGTCGAAGGTCTCGACGCGGCACTCGATCGGGCTGACGCGTATCTCGCTGCCGGCGCGGACGTGCTCTTCATTGAGGCGCTCCGCTCGGTAGAAGAGATGCAGGTCGCGACCTCGCGGTTCGCCGGCCGCGGGCTGCTGCTCGCCAATATGGTTGAGGGCGGCAAGACCCCCGTGCGCGCCGCGGCGGAGCTCGAGCGACTCGGATTCGCCGTTGCGATCTTTCCCGGCGGGACGGCGCGCGCCGCGGCGTTTGCGCTCGCCGACTACTTCGCCAGCCTGAAGGCCCACGGGACAACCGCCCCGTTCCGCGATCGGATGCTCGATTTCCAGACCCTGCAACGGCTACTCGGCACCGAGGCGATGCTCGCCCTCGGAAAACAGTACGACCCCGATGGAGCTGATCGGTGAAACGTCGATGACTAAGCCCTTCGACCTCATGGTGAAGAACGTGCGCGTCGTCAGCCCGAACAGGCCGTCAGTGGACGCGCTAGACATCGGCATCAAGGACGGTAAGTTTGCGCGGCTTGCACCCGAGCTGCGCGCCGACGAAGCGAACGAGGTTTCCGACGGCAGGAATCTGCTCGCATTTCCAGGTTGCGTCGACGCGCATATGCACGTCGGCATCTATCAACCGCTCGCGCGGGACGCCGCGAGCGAAAGTAAGGCCGCCGCGACCGGGGGCGTGACGACGAGCTTGAGCTACATACGCACGGGGCAGTACTACTTGAATCGCGGTGGCCCGTACCGCGAGTTCATGCAGGAAGCGCTGCGCCTTGCCGAAGGCAATTTCTGGGTCGACTACGGCTTTCACGTCGCTCCGATCGAAGCGCGCCATATCGATGAAATGGGCGAGCTCGTCACCGAGTGGGGTGTGCCGTCGTTCAAGATCTTCATGTTCTACGGCGGCTACGGCCTGCATGGGCGCTCGACCAGCCAGAATGAGTTCTTGATGATCGGTCCCGACGAGCGCTACGACATCGCGCATTTCGAGTTCATCATGCGCGCTGCTCGAAGGCTCATGGACGCGCATCCCGACCTCGCGCAATACATCAGCGTCAGCCTGCATTGCGAACTGGCGGAGATCCTCACCGCGTACACGAAGATCGTCGAGCGCGAAGGCAGGCTGACCGGCTTGCGCGCCTACAGCGCGGCCCGGCCCCCGCACGCTGAAGGTCTGGCAATTTGGATCGCCTCGTACCTCGCGTACGAAACGCAATGTCCGAACATCAATCTGCTGCACCTGAGCTCGCGCAAAGCGATCGAAGCGGCGCTGATGATGCGCGACGTATTTCCGCGCATCGATTTCAAGCGCGAAGTGACGGTGGGCCACCTGTTGCTGGACGTCGACGCGCCTTGCGGCGTGCACGCCAAGGTCAACCCGCCGATCCGCCCGCGCGAAGACGTAGAGGCGCTGTGGCGCGCGGTGCTCGATCGCAACGTCGACTGGATCGTGAGCGACCACGCTTGCTGCGCGGCGGAGCAGAAGCTCGGAAAAGCGAACCCAGACGACATCTGGCTCGCGAAATCGGGTTTCGGCGGAACCGAGTATTTGCTCTCCGGCGTGCTGAGCGCAGGTGCGAAACGCGGCATGTCCTATCGCCACATGGCCGAGCTCCTGGCGTGGAATCCCGCCCGGCGCTACGGTTTGCGCCAAAAGGGCGATGTCGCGGTCGGTTTCGACGCCGACCTCGTACTCGTCGATCCACACGAGACGTTCGTCGTGCGCGCCGCCGACTCGGAATCGCAACAGGGCTACACGCCGTTTGAAGGCCAAGAGCTGACCGGCCGCGTGAAAAGCACGTTCCTGCGCGGGCAGTTGGTCTACGACCGCGGCAACGTTGTCGGGCCCGCACGCGGACGCTATCTGCGCCGGCCGGCCTAGCGCTCGGGCCGCCCACGTTATCGGCCGCAGTGCCGGAGAGACTTCGGCTGCGGGTGTCCTCCCGACCGCCTGGCCAAGTGTCTTCGCGACACCCGCGCCGCGCGCCCGATCAGCCTTCGAGAACAGGGCCAGCTACCGCTGAACGATGGTCTCCGGCGCGTCCGCCACCGCCTCGGCGACGTTCTGGAACCACCGCTCTTTCTGCGCGGCGGTGAAGCGCCGGAACAGGTTTCCCGACGGCGTGTAGTCGCCCCTGCCGTCGCGGTGGCCGCGACGGCTTTGCCTCGCCTCTAGATCCGGACGGGGAGTCGGCGTACGCCAGATCTTGCGCCCGCCCACCCGTCAAGCTCGGCTCGTCGTAGGCATTCCCGATTACCGGTGTCGTTCTGGAGGAACCGCATCGGGCCGTCCTTGTGATAGCGGGCGGCCGCGCGGCGCGGACGACCGCCGTCATCGCCGAACCTCCGCTGGGATAACCCTCAGTGGACGGCGTTGCGCCGCTTCGGCGAACGTATGAACCGTGGGGGCTCGCGCCGAAGACGCGCGGTTTGATCCGGAGCCTGGCCTCCGGTTCGAGCCTTGTGCCGGTCGGCCTGTTGCCAGCTCGTCGATCGACCCCGACGATGCGCCCAACCTCGAATTTTGGTTAGCGATCTGCGGCCGGGCCGCCGAGTCAATCGCGTCTTCGTTGATTCAGCTCAAATCGGACGACCCGCACGCGGCTATCGTCCGCTTCAAGAAGCGGCCTCGATTGTCATGGAGGGATAAACATGAACGTGCAGTCGTCGCGACGCCCTGCTCTTCAGCGGGTGCTCATCGGTGCAGTCGGCACAGTGCTGCTCCTGGTGGGGCTCCCTCAAGCACGGGCAGTCCCGAGCTTCGCCCGCCAAACGGGCATGGCCTGCAACACCTGTCACACCGTGTTTCCCGAGCTGACGCCGTTCGGCAGAGAATTCAAGCTGAACGGATACGTGCTCGATAACATTAAGCAGATCAAGGGCATAACAGTCGAGAGGCAGGAGACGCTGGCGCTGAGCTCCATTCCTCCGCTCTCGGCGATGCTGCAGGTGTCGTATTCCAAGACGAAGGACGCAGTCCCGGACACCGACCCGGCACTGGCGGCCACGGGCGCGTTCGCGAAGGACGGCGATCTGCTCTTCCCGCAGCAGGCTAGTCTCTTCTATGCCGGCAAGATCGCCGACGGGCTGGGCGCCTTCGTGCAACTCACCTTTAGCGGCGCGGCCAACACTTTCGCGATCGACAATACCGACGTGCGGTACGCGCACCACTTTTCGAGCGCGTCATGGGGTGAGAAGGATCTCCTGCTCGGGTTAACCCTCAATAACAATCCGACGGTGCAGGACGCCTGGAACACCACCGCGGCGTGGGGATTCCCTTACCAGTCAAGCAACGTGGTGCCCACCCCGATCACTTCCCCGAAACTCGATAGCGGGGCCGGCGGTATCGGCCAAAACGCCGGGGGGCTCGGCGCCTACCTCTGGTGGAACAACTCGATCTACGCGGAGTTCACCGCCTATACGGCGTCGAAGATCGGCGGCACCCACCCTCTCGACAGCACACAAGCCACCGTCATCAACGGTCTCGCGCCCTATTGGCGGCTCGCGTGGGAGAACCGGTGGGATCGGAACTCACTGTCGATCGGGACCTACGGCATGGTCCTGAACATCTTTCCCGGCGCCGGCATGCCGCTCAGCGGCCCGACCAACAAGTACACCGATACCGCCTTCGACGCGCAGTACCAGTTCATTGGTGAGGAGCATATGTTCACCGCCCTTGCCACCTATATCCACGAGAAGCAGCAGCTCAATGCGAGCTTTCAGAACGGTCTGTCCCAGAATCAGGACAACACCCTGAATACATTGAGGCTTGCGGGTGAGTACTACTACCGCCGTCAGATCGGCGGCTCGATCGGGTTCTTCAACACAACCGGCAGTTCGGACAATCTATTGTATCCGTCCGGGTCCGTGGACCCAACAACTGGAGTGGCCACGGGCGCCGTGACCGGGAGCGCCAACAACTCGCCGAACAGCAGCGGCTACATCTTCGAGGCGAACTATTTGCCGTGGCTGAACGTCAAGCTCCAACTCCAGTACGTCTACTATACGAAGTTCAACGGCGGTTCAACCAACTACGACGGCACCGGTCGCAACGCCACCGGCAACAACGTGCTGTACTTGTTGGGCTGGTTCAATTTCTGACGCGGTCGGTAGCCCACTCCGTACGCTCTGGGAGGACAACGTGAAGAGAGCCTCTGTTCTGCTGCAGGTGGTGACCCTGGCTGCAGTTGCTTGCTTGGGGCGACCGGCACTTCCCGCCGACATCCCCGACGCCAACAAGAAGGCCGCCGAGAAGATGGCGAGCGAGGTTTGCGCCGCATGCCACGGCCCCGGCGGCCGCAGCATTTCACCTACGTTTCCCAAACTGGCCGCCGCGCCGGCGCCGTATCTTGAAATGCAACTGAAATCTTTCAGAGACCAGACCCGTGCAGACCCGGACGCAATCGCCTATATGTGGGGTATGGCCGCGCAGTTGGACGACGCCATGATCGGCGCGCTCGCCGACTACTACTCGCGGCAGCGCCCTGCTGCATCCAAGCCAGGCGACGTGGCGCTCGTTTCCGCCGGTAAGCGCCTCTACGAGCAGGGGGTGCCCGCCCGGCAGATCCCTGCCTGTGCCTCGTGTCACGGCGCGACGGCCGAAGGAAACGGCGTGATCCCGCGGCTCGCCGGCCAGCACGCGCCCTATCTGCGCAAACAGATCCTCGTGATCCAGAACGCCTTGCGAACCGCGCCCGTCATGCACGGTGTGGTGAAGGACCTGACGCTCGACCAGACGCAGGCGGTCGCGCTGTATCTCGAGTCGCTGTGACGGCTGGGGAGACCGTGCCCCGTTTCCACGGTAGTGCGCGCCCGCAACGCATGCCCTCTGCGCGTACGCGCAGGCGGAACGAGGCGAACGCTGCACGTAATTTCGCGTGGGTGCGGAGCCTGCGTTGAACGATTTGTGCAGACCAGCCCCGGGGCCCGGGGGACGAACACGCGTGAGCCGCGGGGCGGCGACTGCCGCTCGCGTCGTCGAGTTGGCGCTGCTCTTCCTTGGGCTCACGGCCTGCTCGAGCCTATTCCCGCGCGTGCCCGCACAGCCTGGACCCGGGGAGCTGAAGGCGGACCAAGTGGCGCCGGCGCTGGCACCGGACAAGGCTCGGGTATACCTCATGCTCGGGAACTGGCGTACGGGGCCGGTCGTAACGCCGTTGCGCGTTGGGCAATGGCTGATCAACGACCGGCTGGTTGGTCAGGCGTCCTCCGCGGAGACGCTCGTCGCCGATCTCCCCGCAGGCGGTTACCGATTCGCGTGGCAGGCACCTTGGCTTCCGCAACCCGGAAAGGGCATTACGCGCGAGCAGCTCAACCTGATGCTCGCGCCCGGCCAGACACTGACCCTACGCGCAAGCATGGTCCAGATCGCCGGCCTCACTGCGGACGATTACCGCCTCCAGGTCGAGGTTTCGGATCGCAGTCGGGCAACAGACGCGTCGCGCGATTTGAAACTGCGCCTGGCCGACACTAACGGTCTGGTCGGGACGCCGTACGAAGCTCCGGCCGCCGCTCAAACGCCCGCAACATCATCGCCAGCCGGCAGCACCACGCCTGGCCCATCGCCATCGATCGATCCTGCGGCCCAGTGCCGCAGGTCGATCTCCGAACGCCTGCGGGAGCTGAATGAGTTGCAGCGTCAAGGCCTGATCACTCCCGACGAGTACACGCGAAAACGCCAGGCAATTCTTGACTGCCTGTAGCCACAGCTAGCGTATACAACGCGTGCGAGCCGTCCCCGGGGCGCGGTTGCTTGGATGGGTCTTCTCGTCCACGCTCAGCTCGAGCGCGGCGGCCGCGCAGCGTCTCGCGCTAGGCGGGACGACACGACTACCGATGCCGCAAGTCCGCTTCCCGCGCCTCGAGGGCGATCTGTCTGCGTAGCTCGCGATAGCGCGTCTCAAAGTCCTCGCCAAAAAGCGGATCGGGACCGGCCGGCGCGGCGGCGACGGCCGCCCAGTCGCCTGGCGTAAAGAGCTCCGCCGCGAGCGGGAGGACTCCTTGCTCCTCGGCGTCAAGGTGGTGGCGGTAGTACACGAGGTAGGTTGCCGCCGCTGTCTCCACGACGTGGCGCTCGATCATCGCCTCCTCGACGACGCCCTGCAGGACCTTGAACAACTCCTCGCCGGCGGCGGCAATCACGCGATGTTCCTGCAAGCGTCGGGCAATCTGCAGCTGCAGCGCCGGATTTCGCTCGACGAGGCGGGCGAACGCCACATCCTCGCGGGGATGGTGAAAGCGGTCCGGGTAGTGCCGCAGGTAGTGAACGATGTCGAGCATCAAGACGTAGTCCGGTTGCTCACCCGTGCGGAAGGCACTCAGCTGCTTTTCCAGAACGTCGAGCAATCGGGCGAAATTGACGTGGTCGGCATGCCAGGCAGCGATTGGGTCAGCCATGGAGAGCTCCCGTGACGCCTTCATGCTAGCGCTCGCGGCGAGCGCCGGTTTGATTCGGATCAAGCCGGCGGCGACGGGCCTCAAGCACCCCCGCGCGCGACGAGCAGCGGACCCATCGAGTAGGTGAACACCATGTTCGCTTCGCCGCCCCAGCAGCAACGCGCGCCGACTCCACGGCCTTGGCATGGCGCGCGCCAAGAGCCGCCATTGCGGTAATCTGTGCGAACAGGAGAGTGTGCGTCAATCAACGCCAGATGCTGGAGCCGGTATCCCGCTATCTTCGAAGAGCGCTTGGTAGCAGGACGACCCCGATCAAGCTGGCACGGCTTCGTCAGGAAGGCGAGCTTCGAACGGATCTGAAGCGGGGACGGTGGCTCCCATTTACGGCCTACGAAGTCGTGACGCCTATAGACGTTGGCTTTGAGTGGGATGCGCGCGTACGGATCGCTCCGCTCATCTATGTTCACGTGCAGGACTCTTACCGGGCCGGCGAAGGAGCCGCGCGAGTAAGCATCCCGTCCGCGGTAACCATTGCCAAGGAGCGCGGTAGCGCGGAGCTCAACTCCGGATCGCTCTTTCGCTTCTTGGCAGAGGCACCTTGGTATCCGTCAGTGCTCGTGCCGTCCGAGAAGCTACGGTGGAAACCAGTCGACAGCTCCCGGGCGACAGCGGCGCTCACCGATCGTGGCGTGACAGCCGAGGTCGAGTTTCGGTTCGATTCGGCCGGAGATATAGCGGCCGTCTATGCACCCGCCCGGCCGCGCAAGGTTGGAGCGGGATACGAGATGGCGGCGTGGGAAGGGCACTTCGGTGACTATTCGGAGCGGGATGCCCTGAGGGTGCCGCTTTGGGGCGAAGTAGGCTGGTACGCCAACGGGACTTGGTCCCCGGTATGGCGCGGACGAATCATGAATGCGAGCTACGAGTTTTCTCGATGATGCCGTGCATGCTAGGTCCGTGAGGCCCTGAAATTTGATTCAGGTCAAACCGGGTTCGAGGTCAGGCAATAGCATTCACCATGGGATAGGAGGGGAACCCTATGTACAAACACATACTGGTACCGACCGACGGCTCCACGCTCGCGGCCAGTGGCGCGAAGGCGGGCGTGAAACTCGCGAAGGCGCTCGGTGCGAAAGTGACCGGCGCGTACGTGATTGCGCCCCGTGTCCCGCCGATGTACGGCGAGGGGATAATCTACGTTCCGGGCGTGTCGGCAGAGGCATACAAGAAATCCAGCGAAAAGGCGGCGCGAGAGGCGCTTGCAGCGGTCGAGAGCAAGGCGCGCGCGGCGGGCGTTCGGTGCGTGACCCGCTTCGTCACCGCCAATCACCCCTGGGAAGGAATCCTCAAGGTGGCACGGGCGAGCAAATGCGACGCGATCGTCATGGCCTCTCACGGCCGCGGCGGCATTCGTGGGTTGATTCTCGGCAGCGAGACCACGCGCGTGCTCACGCATTCGAAGATCCCGGTGCTCGTGATACGCTGAAGCGGCGCATGAACCCGATCTGCTCGCGTGCCGGCTCACGCTTCGCGCGGTGATTTTCCGCGCTCGCGGTCTGCGCGCTGATCGCGTTCGGGCCGAAGGCCGCCGACCCCGCCATCTGGCACCGCGCCAGCCACGATCGCCCTTAGCCTATTCGGTCACATGGGGACTTTTCTAACGAGGAAAACCGCAATAGGCGGAAGCACCAGCCACTGCAGCATCGGCGAAACGCCTATTCCGTATAGGGTCGGCATTGCGGGAGCGTATTCCCACGAATGCCGCACGTAAACGTTCAACCACTCACTGAACGCGGTATAGACCAGACCGGTCGGTACGGCGGCCACCGCGCCGAGAATGGGGCGCGTGATGGGCCATCGCCAGGTTTGGGTGGTTATGGCTGCGACGCCATAGGATGCAAGAGCGATCATCACGTCTCCGACGGTGCAGTGCGCAACCGCATAGGCGATGGTCGCCAAATTCGCCTCCCGGAACAGGGTGTAAAGCGGGAGTTGCACGATCTCCCAGGTGAGATTGAGCGCCGTGGAGATGGCACCCCAGCACGCCACGTAGCGTAGCGTCGCGCGCCCCTCGCGAGCGAACTCGATGTCGGCCGCAATCGGCTTTCCCGCAGTCGCCGAACCGTCGGTGGGAGTAAGGATGCGCTGGGACAACGAGAGCTTCTTCTGATGGGATTTTCAGCGGCTTCGAAGATTGCATCGCAGTCGTCGTTCGACTCGGGTGTGCGCTCGAGCAACCGCGGAACCATGACGAAGTGCTCGTTGCTCGTTCCATCGCAATCTTCTGCGCGGCAACCTCGCGCTGGATGGCGACAGCATGGGCGTACTGCGGCGCGTCTGGATCTGCTTCATTGAACTGAATCTACCCGATTGACGTGCGCGAGACTGCCGATCGGGCGTTCCAGCTGAATCGCGCGGTTCACGCCGTGTCTTTTTTCCAGCGCTCGCCGAGCCCGATTGGGTCGGGAGCGAGCGACGCGATCCGGGAAAAGAGCTTCTCGAACTCCTTCTCGGTCGCCTTGACGATCGGATCGGTGTTAGCGGCGAAGGCCTGGGCGATCGCCTCCCAGTCGTCGGCCTCGAGATGGCGCTCGGCGAGCGGCAGTAGCTCCTTCTCCTCTTTGCGCATGTGGTTCCATTCGAAGTCGGCGTAGTCCTGGACCGCGCCGTTGAACTCGCCTGCGCCGCGCGGCCAGCGCTGCTCGAAGGACAGCATTATGTGCTCGAGATTGCGAATCAACCTGGCGCCCATCTCGTGCTCGGCGCGCAGGTAGTCGACCAGCCCCAGCGCTTCGCGCGACCGCGCTGCGAGCCGAGCAAAGAGATGCTGGTCCTCCTTGGGATGATGCAAGCGCTCCGGGAACTCGTCGATATAATGGATCATCGCGCGAAACACCGTGAAGTCGGGCTTGACCGAGGCGTCCATTGCTTCCCGCGCAAGATACTTGAGCCCGTGCAGCACGGCCGAGATCACGCGGTGCTCGTCGCAGATGATCTGAATGGCTTTTCCCTTGGCGTCGTTCATAGGCTTCTCCTAAAGACAAAGTATTCCGCCGCGGATGCCGCTCCCGAGCCCGCCCGCATGCGCAAGGCCGTCGGCGCCGAAACCGAACACCGCGCTGCCGCCGGGGCGCGTACCGGGGGCGGTGCCCAGGGCACCCGCCGAGCCGGCGAGTGCGCCGGCCAGCACATGAGTCGAACTGCGGCCGCGAAAGGCGACGCAACGCACGCTCGCGGCCAAGCCGAGCGCCAGCATGGCGAAAGCAATGGAGAGATCCACCTCAGATGAC
>Ga0187846_10000152_pt1 | contig 41151 bp, 35 predicted proteins | sample TC_taG_FD_161473 | JGI IMG/M metagenome (GOLD analysis project Ga0187846, IMG submission 161473) | Biofilm microbial communities from the roof of an iron ore cave, State of Minas Gerais, Brazil - TC_06 Biofilm (v2) | ecosystem: Environmental > Terrestrial > Deep subsurface > Cave > Wall biofilm... | reverse complement strand
GCAGATTGCGCGTCAGGCGAAGGTCCTGGGGGAGACGGAGCAGTTCTCGGTCGTGTTCGGGGCGATGGGGATCACCCAGCGCGAGGCCGCGTTTTTCATCCAAGAGTTCGAGAGCACGGGCGCGCTGGCGCGGAGCGTCCTCTTCATGAACCTCGCCGACGATCCGACGATCGAGCGCCTGATGACCCCTCGCGCGGCGCTGACCGTGGCGGAGTATTTGGCGTACGAACAAGACACGCAGGTCCTCGTGATTCTCACCGACATGACCAATTACTGCCTGGTTCCCGAAACCGAGGTCATCTTCGCCGACGGGACGGTGGCCCATATCGGCGACGTGGTGAACTCGGTGCGCGCGGACCCCGGCGCGCTCGCCCGGCTTCCCGGCGTCTTGTCATGGGACGGCCGCCGGCCCGTCGCCGCGCCGATCACCGAGGTCCAAAAGCTCCGATACCGCGGGCGGTTGGTCAAGATCCGGACCGCCTCGGGAACCGAGATCTCGGTCACACCCGACCACAAGATCCTCGTGGATTCCCTCGACGGAGCGGTCATGAAGCCGGCCGCCGATCTTGCGTCGGGAGACTGCATCTATGCCGCGAAGACGCTGCCCATCGCGGGATCGGTGCCGACGCTCCTCGATCTGCTGGGCGACCTGCCGTGCTACCTCCATCTCCGCGACCAAACGGTAGAGCGGCGCCTACGGGCGAAGCACGGGACGCTGCGGCTGGCCGCGGAAAGGCTTGGGCTTCGGTACACGAGGTTCACTGACGCCTCGCGCAAACGGTGTTTCACCCCCGCCGAACTGCGACGCATCGGCGAGGACCTGGGGCTCTCGGCGGCAGTGCTATCGGGATCTATCGAAAGTATTTCCTGCGGCAAACGCGGCAGACTTCGGATCGGAGACCGGTTCGACGTGGGAGCGTTGCTCTATCTCTTCGGCCTGGTGGCTTCGGACGGCACCGTCTACGAGCATCGAGAGCAGCGCGCGTACTACGTCTTATTTTCCAACACCGAGCCAGCGCTGCTCTCCGAATTTGGCCGGCTGGTGGACGAGCTGTTCCCCGGTCTCGCCGTGCAGCGGTTCAGCAATCAAGACGGAGTCACGATGCTCCGGATCAACAGCCGGCCCCTCGTTGCCATGGCCAAAACCCTTGGGGTGGACGCGGACTTCGGCCCGATGATGCGGCTCGACGACCGCCTCGTCGCTCGATTCCTGCGCGGATACTTCGACGGAGATGGGTCGGTACACGCGGAAAAGAGCGCCGCACTCTACACCCCCGCCGAGCCCTCGCGCGCGAAACGGCTGCGGCAGCTCCTGCGGCGGCTCGGCCTGGTGGCGACCGTTCGGTCGCGGTCGACGAGCGGCCGCGTGGTTCATGACGTTGTGGTGGAGGGTGTCGAACAGGTGGCCGATTTTGCCGCCCGGGTCGGGACGAATCACCCGGCGAAGGCTGCGCGGCTGAGCGCGATCTCGCGGCGCGAGTCGCACACCGCGGGGTACGCGCGCGCTCCCCTATCGGCCGCCGGGCTGCTGAAGCGGGCGCGGCATGAGGCCGGTCTGGGGGCCGGCCGGCTCGGGCCATCGAGCACCATTTCGCAGCTCGAAAACGGGAGCCGCAGGACGTCTGTGCGGTCCATGCTCGCCCTCATGGACACCATCCGGGGATCGGCCACGCCCACGCCGAGCGTCGCCGAGTTGGAACGGCTGCTTTCCGGGGAGTACATCCTCGATACCATTCAAAGCGTCGAAGAACACGAGTACGACGGGTTCGTCTACGATTTCACGGTCGCCGGCACGCACAAATTCCTCGTTGAAAGCGGGCTCGTCGTCTCGAACTGCGAAGCGCTGCGTGAAATAGGGGCAGCCCGCGAAGAGATCCCGGGCCGGCGCGGGTACCCCGGGTACATGTACACCGACTTGGCGAGCATCTACGAGCGGGCCGGCCGGATCAAGGGAAAGAAGGGGACGATCACCCAATTGCCGATTCTCACGATGCCGGATGACGACATCACGCATCCGATCGCGGACCTCACGGGCTACATCACGGAAGGCCAGCTGGTGCTCAGCCGGTCGCTGTACCGTCAGGGGATTTACCCGCCGATCAATCCGCTGCCCAGCTTGTCGCGGCTGATGAACAACGGCATCGGCAAGGGCCGGACCCGGGAGGATCACCGCCAGGTCGCCGATCAGCTGTACGCCGCCTACGCCCAGGGGCTCGACCTGCGGCGGCTCGTGGCCATCATCGGCGAAGAGGCCCTCACGGAGAACGACCGGTTGTACCTGCGATTCGCGGATGCGTTTGAAAAGGAGTTCATCGGGCAGGGCGAGGCGGATCGCTCGATCGAAGAGTCGCTGACCCTGGGCTGGAAGCTGCTGTCGATGTTCCCGAAGGGCAGCTTGACCCGGATCAGCCGGGATCACGTCAACAAGTATTACTTCGGCGAGCAGGTCGAGAAGATGTACCGTCCAGGGGAAATCCCCGTGTAGCCGCGGGACGGGCGCCACGGGTGAAATGACATGATGCGGCGGGCGGTGGCCGCCATGGCGGGGGATGGTGGCAGGGATGGCTGAAACGATCAGTCCCACCAGGATGAACCTGCTCCAGCGGCAGAACCAGGTGAAGCTGGCGCAGCAGGGCGTCGATCTCCTGAAGCGGAAACGCGACGCGCTCGTGGCCGACTTCTTCAATATCGTGCGGCGCGCGCTGGCCGCCCGCGAGCGGCTGACGAAGTCCGCGGAGGAGGCCTACACCCTCCTCAGCCTTGCCAAGGCGGTAGAAGGGCGCGAGGTGCTGGAGGCGGCCGCGCTCGCGGACCCCCGCCGGCTCCAGGTCGACGTCGAAACGAAGAACATCTGGGGAACCCGCATCCCGACGATCAGCACGAACGATGTGCGGCGGACGATCCTGGCCCGCGGTCAGGATCCGGTGGCCGTGACGGCGCGGACGGTCGAGAGCGCAGAGCACTTCGAAGAGGTCATCGGGGCGATTCTGGAGGTCGCCAGCACCGAGATCACGCTGCGCAAGATCGGCGAAGAGATCAAGAAGACCACGCGCCGGGTGAACGCCCTCGAACAGGTGGTCATTCCCCGCATCCGGGGGGAGATCCGCTACATCCGGGACGTCCTGGAACAACGGGCCCGCGAAGACGTGTTCCGCCTAAAGCGGATCAAGAAGAAGCTGGAGGCGAAAGACACCCCCGGCGAGTAGCGCCCCCGGGCCGGCCGTGGAGGCCTGGCGGCGGACGATCGAGCTGATTCTCGAGCGCCCTGGCACGGTAGTCATGCTGGGGCCGGTGGATGTGGGGAAGACGACGGCCGCCACCGCGCTGGCGAACGCCGCGGTGCGGGCGGGCCGCCCCACGGCCGTGGTGGATGCCGACACCGGTCAGTCCGATATCGGGCCGCCGGCGACGGTAGCCCTGGGTCTTCCGCAGCACCCCGTGCGTGCGATGGCGGATCTTCCCGCGGCGGCGGCCTATTTTGTCGGAGACACCTCGCCACGCAGAGTCTATCGCTGGCTGGTCGAGGGCGCGGTTCGGTTGGTGGGCCGCGCCCGCGCGCGCGGGGCCGAGGTCGTCGTCGTGGACACGACCGGGTGGGTAGAGGGCCCGGCCGCGGTCGCCGCCAAAGTCCATAAGATCGGGCGGATCGACCCGCGTCACGTGATCGCCATTCAGCGGGAGGAGGAGGTGGAGCCGATCCTGGCCCGCCTCTCCGGCAGGATCGCCGTCCACCGGTTCCGCCCCTCGCCCGCCGTCCGCCCGCGGTCGTCGGAGGAGCGCCGCGCGATCCGCGAACGGCGCTTTCACGGTTACTTTGGGCACGCGCATCGTCACGTGCTGCATCTGGCCGCGCTGCAGGCCCTTCGGCCGGCCACGTACGCCCGCCGGAAAGTCCCGCAGACCCGGATGCTCACGGAAATTCCCGCTGCCGCGCTGCGGCATCTGCTGGTCGGGCTTGCGGACCAGGAGGGCTGGCTCCAGGCGATGGGCACGGTCGTCGCCACGGACCCTGGCCGGCAGGAGGTCACGGTGGCGGCGCCGCTGTCCACGCTCACGGAGGTGAGGGGCCTGCAGTGGGGGGTGCTCCGGGTGGCGCCCTCCGGGCTCGAGGAGGGCCGCCTTAGGGCGACGTGAGTATAGACAACCCGGTCGGCGGGGGGCTAGATTCCCTATCAGGGAACTCTGTGCCGGGATGGTTCCTTCCGGCAATCGGGTCTACACGAGGAGGAGGGGCGTATGGCACGGATCGGGATCAACGGGTTTGGCCGGATCGGCCGGCAGGCGCTCAGGGCGACCTTGGAGCGACATCCGGCCCTCGAGATCGTCGCGGTCAACGATCTCACGGATGTGCGCACAAACGCGCATTTGTTTCAGTACGACAGCACCTACGGCCAGTTCCCCGGGACCGTCGAGGCGGCGGAGGGGCGCATCGTGATCAACGGACGCCCGATCGCCGTGCTCTCCGAGCGCGATCCGGCGCGGCTTCCCTGGCGGGAATACGGCGTCGACCTCGTGCTCGAATCGACCGGCCGGTTCACCGACGCGAAGAAAGCGGCGGGACACCTCGAGGCGGGCGCGAAGCGGGTCGTGATCAGCGCGCCGGCGACCGGGGAAGATATCACCGTCAACATGGGCGTCAACCATACCTCGTACGATCCGGCAAAGCACCGGATCGTCAGCAACGGTTCGTGCACCACCAACTGTCTGTCGGTGACCGCCATGGGGCTCAGCCGGACGTTCGGGATCCGGGCCGGGTTCATGAACACCGTGCACTCCTATACGAACGATCAGGTCATTCTTGACGTGGTCCACCACGATCTTCGGCGCGCCCGCGCGGCAGCCCTGAACATCATCCCCACTACCACCGGCGCGGCCAAGGCGATCTCCCTCGTTCTTCCGGAACTCAAAGGGAAGCTCAATGGGCTGGCGCTCCGGGTGCCCACTCCCACGGTGTCGGTCGTCGACCTCACGGTCGTGCTCGAGAGGGCGGCGACGGTTGAGGACATCAACCGGATGTACAAGCGCGCCTCGGAAGAGGAGCTCAGGGGCTACCTCGGCTACTCCGAGGCGCCGCTCGTCTCCAGCGACTTCAAAGGAGACTCGCGCAGCGGGATCATCGACGCCCCGTCGACGATGGTGGTGGGAGACGTGGCCAAGGTGCTGTCCTGGTACGACAACGAGTGGGGGTACGCGTGCCGCGCCGCGGATCTGCTCGCCTACATGGCGGAGCGGGGGGTATGAGCAAGAAAACCGTCCGCGACATCGATGTGGCCGGACGCCGCGTCTTCGTCCGGGTCGACTTCAATGTCCCGCTCGACCACGGCCGGATCGCGGACGATCGACGCATCCGGGCCGCCCTGCCGACCATTACGTACCTGCTCGATCACGGGGCGGCGGTGATCCTCGCGTCCCACCTCGGTCGCCCGAAGGGGCCGGACGATGCCCTCCGCATGGATCCCGTGGCCGGCCACCTGGGGGAGCTGCTTCACCGACCGGTGCGGAAGCTGAACGACTGCGTCGGGCCGGAGGTCGAGGCGACGGTGCGGGCGATGCGTCCCGGAGACGTCATCCTCCTTGAAAACCTCAGGTTCCACAAAGAGGAAGAGGCCAACGATCCCGCGTTCGCTCGCGCCCTCGCCCGCCTGGCCGATGTCTACGTGAATGACGCATTCGGGACCGCCCACCGCGCCCACGCCAGCACCGTCGGTGTGGCGCAGCTGCTCCCTGCCGTCGCGGGGTTCCTGATGGAACGCGAGCTCACCTATCTCGGCAAGGTGCTCCAGCATCCGACGGCTCCCCTGGTCGTGATCCTCGGCGGCAAGAAAGTTGAAGACAAGATTGGGGTCATCCGCAACCTCCTTCCGCTCGCATCGACCATGCTTATCGGCGGCGGGATGTGCTACACGTTTCTCCGCGCCACCGGCGCCCGCATCGGGGGGTCGCTGTGCGAGCACGACAAGCTGGAGCTCGCGCGGGAGATCGTCGCGGACGCCGACCGGCGGGGCGTCCGACTGCTGCTCCCGCTTGATGTCGTCGCCGCGGATCGAGCGGCGGCCGACGCGTCCGTCCAGGTCGTGGATGCGCGGGAGATCCCCGACGGTTGGATCGGCCTCGACATTGGACCGAGGACGGAAGCCGCGTTCGCCGCCCCGATCGCGGCGGCCGGCACCATCCTCTGGAACGGCCCGATGGGCGTGTTCGAGCTGGCCCCGTTTGCCGGAGGGACGCGCGCGATCGCGCGGGCCGTGGCGGAGTCTTGCGGCGTGTCAATCGTCGGGGGAGGCGACACGGCGGCGGCGGTCGAGCAATTTGGGTACGCGGACATGATTACTCACATCAGCACCGGCGGAGGAGCGACGCTGGAATTCATGGAGGGTGTGACCCTGCCAGGGGTCGCCGCGCTTCAGGACGCGTAGCCGATGCGAACCCCGCTGATCGCCGCCAACTGGAAGATGCACCTGACGATCGGCCCGGCCCTCCGGTTGATCGAAGAGCTGCGCGGGGATCTCAAGGAGCTCCACGGGGTCGAGGTGGTCATCTGTCCGCCGGCGACGGCGCTTTTCAAAGTCGGCGAGGCGCTGGCCGGCTCCCCGTTCATCCTGGGCGGCCAGACGATGCACTGGGAGACCAAGGGAGCGTACACGGGTGAGCTCAGCCCCGCCATGCTGGTCGATGTGGGGTGCCGCGCGGTGATTCTGGGCCATTCTGAGCGTCGGCTGTACGATTGCGAGACGGATGATGGGGTGAAACGGAAGGTGAAAGCCGCCATCGCGCATGCCCTGATCCCGATCGCCTGCGCGGGGGAGCGTCTGGAGGAACGGCAGGCGGGGGAGACAGACGCCGTCATCACGAGGCAGGTGCGGGCCGCGGTCGGGGATCTGACGCGGGAGGATTTCCGGACTGTGGTCATTGCCTACGAACCGATATGGGCGATCGGGACGGGGCACCACGCCACCGGAGCGGAGGCCAACCGAGTCGCGCTAGAGATCCGGCGGGTCCTTCAGAGCTCGGCCGGCGCGGACGCGTCAGGAGTCCGGGTCCTGTACGGAGGAAGCGTCAAGCCGGAAAACATCCGAGAGTTCCTGGAGCAGCCTGAAATTGACGGCGCGCTCGTCGGCGGCGCGAGCCTCGATCCTCAGGGGTTCGCCGCGATCGTCCGCACAGCCGCGAGATAACCCGGTCGGCGTCGGGCCCCTTTGGACACCGCGGGACGGCTGTGGTATCCTTAGGCGGCTGGACAAGGAGGTGCAAGGGTGACCACGGCCGTGCTGATCTTGCATTTTCTCGTGGCGGCCGCCGTCGTCGGAGTGATCGTGCTCCAGGGCCCGAAGGGTGAGGGTCTTGGGGCGATCGGCGGCGGGGGCGCGCGATTGTTCCACGGTCCGAAACCTAGAGAAACCCTGTTGTTGCGGGTGACGTCGACCCTCGCCTTCCTTTTCGGGGCGACATCGCTGTATCTCGTGCTCGTCCACTACGGACGCAGCCTCCCGTAACGCTCCGCGACCGGTCATCTCCTGGCGTTCGACAACCCCGGCGAGTTGTTGCCGCACCGTCCGCGTCCGATTGACACTGTTGGAGAGCGGTTCGTATAATGGGGGCGCCATAATCGCCTGAAGGCCCCCTTTCGCGAGGCAGCTGAGCATGCCGGGATGGCGGAATCTGGCAGACGCGCACGTTTGAGGGGCGTGTGGGGCAACCCGTGGGGGTTCAAATCCCCCTCCCGGCACCAGATTTGGCGAACTCCACGTCCAGCAGGGTAGGTAGGTTTCCGCGAACTTCTCCCACGAGGCGAGCACCGTCGGGGCGGAGCGTAATCGGGCCGATCAGCTTCGCCAGAAGCGGTCGGGCCCGGGTGGTATCCGTGTCAAGCGTTGTCCGGAGGTCTCGGAGATAACCCTCCACCAGCGATGGCAACGCCGTGACGCTCTTCCGCCGGGGCGAGGCGGCACGTAAGGCGGCTTCGCACTCGGCCACGCGCTGCTCGCACTCCTCCAGGAGTACCTTGGTGGTCGGCGTCACGATCCCCTGGCGGATTGCGCCCCGCACATTCTCGAGTTCCCGGAGTGCCTGGGACAGCTCCCGCTCCCGCTTCTGGCGAATTTCATCAGGCGTAGCTGTCAGCCGTTCCAGGGCCGCGTTCACGCGCCGGGTGACGTACGCCACGACCTCCGGCGAAAAAACCTCTTCGAACACCAGCCGGAGAATCAGTGCCTCGAACGCATCCCGACGGACCAGCCGGCCGTTGGCGCAGATCGCGGGGCCCCGGTCGCGGTGGGCCGTACACCCGTAATAGCGCGGGGTGTTCAGGACATAGTGCGATCCGCACGTGCCGCACTCGAGCAGGCCCGAAAGCAGGGCCCTGGCTCGCCGGCCCCGGACGTTCCCTCGGGCCTCGCGGTGCCGCCCCTGCCGTCGTGCTTTCACGGATTCCCATAACGCTTGAGGAATGATACGTAGGTCGGGCGCGTCTGTCCAAATCCATTCCGACTGCGGCCGCATCCGCATGATCCGCTTTCCGGTGTCCGGATCTCGGACCTTCTCGCTGCGGTTCCAGCCAATTCGGCCGACGTACAGCGGGTTGTTCAAGATCCCAATGGCCCTCTTCGGCGAGCCCGCGATTGTGCTCCATGTCCACCCCATCACACGCCGCCCCCGCGCGGGGCGAGGCGGGTGCACCCCCTCGTCGTTCAGGACATGCGCGATCGTCTTTGGCGAGTATCCCGCGTCGTAGAGCTCGAAGATGCGGCGGGCGACGGCGGCTTCCTGGGGATCGATGACCCGATGGTATCCGGTCACTTGCCCGCTGTCGTCTCGGACGGGCTGGGACCGGTAACCGAAAGCCCGGCCTCCCACACTGAAGCCGCGGCGGACCTGTCCCATCATGCCGCGGCGCGTCTTGTCCTTGAGGTCCTGCAAGAACAGTTCATCTTTCAGGCCCATGATGGACGCCAGCACCTTGCCGGTACGATCGGTGAGGTTGGTCCCTGTCGTGACGGCAATGACGCGAATCCCCCAGAACGTGAGCCGCTTCAATGCGGCGTGCATCTCTGCCTGATCTCGCCAGAGCCGGTCCTGGCTCTCAACAAGGATGGCCCCGAATTGACCGGTGCGGGCGGCGTCCAAGAGGTGGACATAGCCAGGGCGCTCGGTCACCGCGCCCGAGATCTCGGAATCGCTGTAGAGATGCGCATCGAGAACGCGGCAGCCAAACTGGGGTGCAACTTCGCGACACAGGCGTACTTGGTCCTCGATCGACGTCGGGCGCTGTAGGTCGGAACTGTACCGCGCGTAGATGGCAGCCGATATCATGCGGACTGCTCCCCTGGCTTGACCGGATGTTCTTCGGGCGCCACCCCAGGGACCCCTTGTTGCTTTCGCAGGATGTCCTCGGCGATGAGTTCGGCCAGGCCATCCAGGAACTCTCGGACGGGCGGGGTCAGGGTCTCGGGTTTGCTCCGCCTCCCCTCAATCCGCCGCCTCTGCGAGGTGTCCACGGTCGGAGTATAGGGGGTTGTGGGACTTTTGGAGAGGAACCCGCCCGACGATGCAAGCGACAGGGGTCCAGACAATGGCTGGTTCGTGCCGCCGGAGCTGGCCGGCACGAACGTCACAAGTGCCAGCATCGTCTTGGCTATCCTCTTTTTGGCCGCCTGTGGCGGTTCGCCCCCGAAAGCGAGTCGCCTCTGGTGTGCTGAGCCCGGCCCTCGCACCGTACTTTTCTGTTCCCGGAATCGCAAATTCCGAAAGCAAAGAATTGCGTAACAGCCACATTTGGTTGCCTGAATTTCGGGGGGGTTGCGCCCAGCCGCTGGCTGGCATGCGCTATACTGCGCTAATGGAACTGCCTGAGGTTCGACTCAGATGGGGGAGTCTGGCGAGCTGAAGCGTTGATTCGTGAACCAACATGGCACCCCAGTGTTGGTTCGTGAACCAACCGCCTGAGAAGGGGGTGCGGGAGATGCTGGACAGCGTTGATGAGGTGCTCGTCGCCGGGAGGCTGCGCAAACAGCGGCCACGTCTCCCGCTCCTGGGTTACGTATTGTGGCAGCCAGGTAGTGTCCACAAGCTGCTCCAAGATACTTTGGGGGTACTGGACGCGTACGCGCAGTACCTGCCATTGTCGATCCGTCAATGCTTTTATCTGCTCGTTTCCCGCGGATACCAAAAGACGGAGAAGTTCTACAGGCACCTGATCTACGTGTTCAATCGCGGCCGGCGCGCGCGGCTTATCCCCTGGGACGCGGTGAGGGACGATACCGTATCAGTGTACTCCGAGGACTGGTACACAAACATGGACGGGTTCCTGGCCGAGACGCAGGCGCGCGCCCGAAGCTACACCGTGGACAAACTAGCGGACCAGAGGGTCGTGGTCGAGGTGCAACTGGAGGCGGCGGGAATGGGACCACAGGTGTTCGACATGGTGTCCCCGTATTCGGTGCGGGTCTACCCGGCCGGCGGGTTCCAGCACCTCACTCCAAAACACCACTTGGTGGAGCGGATCGTGTCGCGCTACGAGAAGCAAACGGTCGTGCTCTCGTTGGGAGACTGGGACCCGTCCGGGGTCTCGATGTTCGACAACCTCGCGGCGGACATCAGCGCGTTCGTGCGCGAGGAGAAGCGGCCAATCACGCCCATGCCCATCTTTCGCCGCGTCGCGCTTACCGAGGAGCAGGTTGTTCAGTACCACCTGGAGACGGCACCGCCGACATTCACCGATCCCCGGACGAAGGGCTGGGGAAGGCGGGCCACATGCCAGCTCGAGGCGATGCCGCCTGATGTTTTGAGGGCGGTGCTCACTGCGGCGATCGAAGAGCATCTCGATCTCAAGAAGTTTCGTGAGGCCGTGGCGCGCGAACGTGCCGAGCGACGGCTCCTGGTGCGGTCGTTGCCGGCGGCACGATAGCAGTGCGTCATCACCAGCTTGGTTTGCCGGGGTCCCGGCCGCAGCTGGGGCAACCTGGCATAGGCCGTGCCACCGACGAGGCGTCCGTGTCCTCGCTGTCGAGGCCGAGTTACTCTTTCACACCTCGCCCCGAACCTGTCGCCGCCGCAACAGCCTGTGCCCTCGCCTTTGGCTGTCCAGGGTCATGATCCGCTAGCGCGGACGGCCTGCGGCCGCCCGTGACAGCCTGCGGCTTCGGGCAACCCACCCGTTCATCGGCGGCAGGATTGATTCGACGGGGAGGGGCGTCGTGTGCCGGCTGCTGGTGCTCCTGCCTCAGCGCGGGAATGCGCTTCGATGATTCGGCGGTCAGGAGTTCGAATCTCTTTATTGGTGGTAGGCGGCCCCGGGCAACCTGGAAATTTGCTCTTGGTCCAGTTTGGTCGTGATCATTACTCCATCACGCCGCGTCCACGGTGTGGACTCGAAGAGCTACCCTCAGTTTCTTGCGTACGACGTTGAGAATCGTAGCGAGATTGTCCATGCTCGGATTCCCTCTTCTGGAGAGCATTCGATGCAAACTCTTGACGGGCTTCGCAGTTTTGGCGGCCAACGCTTCGAAGCCAATCGTCGCGTTTACGAGATCACGGAGAATGAGACGGGCCGTGTGTGGTTCCCCATTGAGGAACAGCGTGGTTGCCTCGTCAAGAAGCGCTTTGGCAAACGCCGGGTCACGTCTCACGCGATCCGCCACTGTTTGCCTGAATTCCCGCGTCAGCGTCATGTCGGTCACCTCTTGTGTTTCAGTTCCGCGGCGGCTTTCCGTGCTCTGTATTCCGCAGCAAGCGCTTGGGCTCGTATAATGTCTTTCTGCTGACTCTTCTTCGTACCGCCGCCCAGAAGGACGATCAGCGCATCGCCATCCCGCATCAGGTAGATCCGATAGCCTGGTCCCCAATGGATACGGTACTCGCCGATGGCCCCCATCCATTTTACGTTCGATGTGTTACCCACCTCGAGTCGCGCAGTCGCTGCAACAATCTTCGCGGCCGCCTGGGCGTCGAGGCCTTCGAACCAAGTCCGATACGGGCTGGAGCCGTCCTCTCGGACATACTCCAGGACGGTGGGCATCGTCCAGAATATGGTACCATAAATGTTACCATTGTCAATTGTCGCTTCAGGCTCTTATGGGCCGACTGCGAATCGTCACCACCCTGCCTCTCGCACCAATCTGGCGAGCTCGTCGGCCACGTGTCGCGTTCGCGACTCCTGTTCGACGAACAGAAAGTTGCCCGGCGGCAGGTCGTCCGCTGCCGCAGGCGGCCGTACCAAACAGACGCGCCTCCTCCAGCAACCAGTTGAGCGCCACCGTCAGCATTGTGTCTGGTCGAATTTCGGCCAGCCCCCTGCAGACCCGCTCTGCGTCCTCCGGCGCCACGATGATGGAGGTTGGTAGATCGCCCCTATGGCGGAGTTTGAGTCCCTGGAGCAGCACGTTCATTGCTGCGCGCGGCTCTGCCTGCCGGGCGGCGTCGTGCTCCGCGTGAGCTTGCTGTCCGGCCATGAACCAGTCATCGTAACTTACGGAACATCTTGCGCCGCGGGCGCCACTCGCCGGAGCGTCATCACCACATCCCACCCAGAGGAGCCCTCGAGTATCGCCGCGATGTCCGCACGGCCGTGCCGCCTCAAGATAGTGCTCATGATCTCGGGCCCCGCGAGTGCGAGCGTGCTCAGGGCGGTTGTGCGTTTTTCCACATCCATCGCGTCCCGCAACGCCACGGCAACCTCGCCCGCCGCGCGCACGAAATACGGGCCAGGTGATGCCACGGCCTCCCGCTCCAGTGCCTTAATCGCCTCAGTAAAGTCTTCGGATACCATTGTCGGCGCCTCCTCCATCGCGACAATACTTCTAATTGTTTTGCCCTGAATGGCGCTACCGCACATTGGATGGTGCTCCAAGTGCTTATCGCGTGTGCTCATGAGAATGCCGCAGATCACCGAGTCCGTGGTCGCGTCGTTGGTGCGCCTCGCCCATGAACATGTTTGTGGCGGCGGGGTGCCCCAACGTCGTTGAACCCGGCCGATCACGTGCGAGAAGCCGCTCGGTTTGGGTCAGTATCGCGGCCACGGTGTCTCGGTCGCGAAGCGGGTTCTGTTGCTGGTTCTCGTCCCGCGATCCCGCCGGCCAGTGGGATCGTTCCAACGTGGGACCCGCGTGCTCCGCCTGCACAGCGCCCTCGGCGCTCAGTACTACCCGTAGGTCGTACCGCGAGCGCGTGAAGGCCACCGCCGCCCATTGCCGATCGAGGCGCTGCGCATCATAGTGGCTGAGCACCACCGCGCGGTCAGCCGTGAGACCTTGCGCCGCATCCACGGTCCGGGCATAGTCGTGACGAATCAGGCCCCGCTCCACATCCTGTACTGTCAAGACGGCGGAGCGCTCAGGGTCGGGGATGTCGTGCACTCGAATACCATCGTGAAAATTGGCCGGCACACCACCCCGGACGACCTGCCCAACGCGATCCTCGCGGACACTTTCGGTAAGGCGCACGAGGACCTCGCGAGTCTGTGCGTTGACTGCGACGATCTCCGCCCGCTGCCCGTTACGGACGCCGAAGTCCTGGTACCGGTTCTGGGTGAACGCGACCAGATCGCTCGGAGCCAGTCCGAACGCTCGCTGGCCCACCTGGTAGATGGCCGCATCGTCGGGGAGCCGGCCCCGAGCTCGCAATTCCCGGCGAACAGTCTCATTGAACAGCTGGGTCTCGGCGCGGTAAGCGACGAGACCGATCGTGCTGCCGTGCTCCAGGGCATCGGCTAGGTGCCGCGCAGCTTCCCGCACCGCGGTGTCGGTGGTGGGCTGCAGCACCACGCGGTCCTGAGCCACCGCCGCTTGCAGCGCCAAGGCAGGGCGCCCCGTGGCCGCCGCCTCCGCTACCCGCCGCAATTCCGGCTCCGTCTGCCGCCGGATCGCCTGCAGATCTGCGCTCGCATCCGGCGAAACCCGAGCTGTCTCCATGGCGAGGTAGGGCAGTGCCGCGCCGGGGCCGATGGGTTGGAGTTGCCGCCAGTCGCCGCAGAGGATGAGCTTGGCATCGGCGGCGCGGACATCCTCCACAATCCGTGCCAGTTGCCCCGACGGGATCCGTCCCGCCTCGTCAAGCACCAGCACGGTGTACCGATCCAGGTGCCGGCCAGCCGTTTCGGCCAGGGCGATCGTGCGCGATGTGATCCCGCTCCCGCGCCGGACCTCCTGTGCCGCGGCGGCACTGTACGCCTCTCCGATGACGCGGTAGCCGGCCGCTTCGTAGGCCTGTCGGACCCGGTCAAACACCATCGTCTTGCCGGTGCCGGCCATGCCCGTGATCATCCCGATCCCGCTCTCCGCGGTGGCCGCCCGCACGGCGTCCTGCTGCTCGGACGACAACCCAACGAGAGCGGTCTCCGGTACCGTGACGCCGTGACGGTGCTGTTCGGCCAGCGCTTTCCAGTCCACAATTAGCTGCTGCTCGATGCGGATCATCGCAGGCGTGGTCACGAGCGTGCCCAAGGGGGTCTGATCTTGCTCCAGTGTCTGTATGCGGGCTTGCACCCGCGCCTGGTCAACGGCATCGAGCACTTCGCGGGCGCTCGCTCCGGTCCCGACGGCTCGTGCGGCTACCTCCTCCACGACCCGCCGCAGGGCCGGGACTGCCTCACCCGCGTGTACCCTCCCGCGAGCGATGCTCTTCCCACCGGCATCCACAGTGATCGCGGCGGCCTCGCGTACGATCGCGGCCAACGCCTCCGCTCGTTCATTGGAGGCGCTTGATCGCATTTCCGCTCTCTGACCCAGAGGGCTCGCAGCGTCGATCACGGACGCCTGTCCCCACGCTCGTCCCCGCGGAGACGCCTGCGCCGCTTCATGCCAGTCGCGCTCCAGTCCCGCCGCAATCGCCTGGTCCCGCCAATCCTCGACGTAGTGGGGATCATGGCGAGGCCGGGAGAGGACCGCCGCCAGTTCCCGCTGCCCCGCCGATGCACCATCGACGCCGTTGGGGCCGAATGCGGCGTGCAGGGTTTCCGCGATCTGCGTCGAGCGCTTCGCGAAGTGCACTTCTAGGTCCGGTGATACCCCGGCGACTCTTACGGTTCCCTCCATGTCGCGGAAGACTCCGTACCCGAGTGCTGTGAGCCGCGCCGCCAGTTCCACACCCGCGATCTGACCGATGGCGACGCGGGCCCGGTAGACTTCAGCCGTCTCCAGCGTCCTCGCGACCCCGTCCACGCCCCACCCGTAATTGGGCAGTACGCAGTGGCAATGCAGCTGCGGGTCGTTGGCGCGGCTGAGGTGCTGGCTGTAGACGAGGACCGCGAACGAGGCAGGCTCGCGCGTGGTGCCTCCGTGGTCGCGCCGGATCAACACCTCGGGAGCGGTCACCTCGCGTATCGCGGTGACGACGGCCTGCCGCAACGCCTCCGCGACGCGGGCCCGGTCGTCAGGGCCTGCGGCGGCATACGCCACACTGATGCTCTTGGCCGCGCTGAATGTTAGGTCCCAGCCGAGTACGCGGTTGGGCGCGTGCGCGTTTTGCACGGCCTGCCCGCGCCACTCGCCTCGGAGTACCTGCTCGAGGTCCTCTGGCGTGCCGCGGTAGCCCTCGAGATCGCACGGCGCATGTGGGCCGAACGCGTACCAGGTGCCCATGCTCCCGTCTTCCGATGGTACGACGAGGCCGACCCCTTGGTGATCAACCCGCGTGGTGCGCTCGTAGTAAGCGGCGGCCCCGGCCGCGCCGTCGCGACCATCGCTTGTGCGCACATGCCCCAGCTTGTGAATGGAGAGCTGCACGCTACCTACCTCCCGTGTTTAATGTGGCGCCCGGGCGGCCTCAGTGCCTCAGGGTTGGTGGACTGCTGCGAGGCCGGTGCTGTCTGCAAACTCCTGTGCGGCTGTGCCCGCAACGCCGGCGCGGCCTTGACCCAGGCCGCCGGCACCCACGGCGGGACCGTCTGCGGCATGGGCGCGTACGGCCACCGGAGGTAGAGAACCGGCCACTGGGGGATGTCGAGGTAGCCGGCGAGAGGAGGGAGCTCTCCGAGCTCATCGGGCAGTACCAGATGCTCCATCCGCTCCACGACCTGCTCAGCGACGGTCTTGCCGGAGGAGGTGCCGTGGTGCTGGCTGCGGACCTGCCGATGGCGCTCAACGTCGTGCCGGCCGAGGGCTTTGGCCGCCCACTCCTGGGTGTCCGGATCGGCCAGGCGCAGGATGGCACGCACGGCGAAGCTGTTGAGGATGCTGGTGCTGAGATCGCGACCATAGAGGGCCCGCGTGCGTGCGACATCCTGCAAGGCCGCGAGCACGGCCCCGCCCTTGGACCGAGCGAGCGGCAGCAAGCGGGTCAACGTGTCCAATCGGGTGAGGTTGAACTCGTCCAGCACGAGCCAGACCCGCCGCGCCGGATTGTCGGGCAGCACTAGGAGCTCGCTGGCGACTGTCTCGACGATCAAGCGGACGACCATCGCGGCCAGCTCTTCGTCCGGGATCACCGTCGGCACGAGGAGCACCCGGGGACCCGCGAGGCCCCGTGTCCACGCCCGCAGCGAGAGGCCGGTCCGCTGGGGCCACCCCTGGGCGATGTGCCCGAGCCGGCGCGTCCAGGTCCCGAGGCTGTCGTATACGTCCTGGGCCGATATGCGCTCGCTTCCGAGGAGCGCCTGCGCCGCCCGAGCCCCCTCCTGGGTCTGCGCCAGCCAGGCCGCGAGCTGTGCACGTTCTTGTCCGAGGGCGCTGGCGAGGTCGGCCCAGCTCCACGGCCGCTCCGGCTCCGTGCCGCTGGCGTGGAGTGCCTGCAGTACCCCGATCGCCGCGCGGATGAGGTTTCGGGGGGTATCCACCCAATAGCGGTCGTGCGCCTGCGCATCGAGCGGGACCAGGTGCTCCGCCAGCGCGGCGGCCCCCAGTGCGTCGGTGACGTCGATTCCCACGACCCACGAGCGCGTCCGCTGGTCCCAGGGGGCCAGGATGCCGACGTCCGCTCGCCCTCCGAGCCAGGCGGTGAAATCACCCTTGCGGTCGATGATGAGGACCTGTCCCTCACGCTCGGTGACAATCTGATTGACCAGGGCCCGGAGAATCTGCGTCTTCCCGCTGCCGGTGGCCCCGAGGAGCAGAAGATGCAGGACCTCCCACGATCTCGGAATTCCGATCGCATCCCAGAGGCGCAGACCGGGTCGGTCACCAACGACGGAGATGACCCGCTCCCACCGCGGGGTTAGGCGGAGGACTTCGCGGCGTGCTCGTGCGGGCGACATCCGGACGAACCGGAGTAGGCGGGGGCCGCGTCGATGACCGGGACCCCCAAGAACGGTGATTCCCGCGGGATCGAGCCGATCCCAGAGCCACAGCCATGCCGTCCCCAGGACTCTCCACACCGTATTGATCATGTGCGTTCCTCCTGCAGATGCCGGCGGAGGGCATCACGGAAACACTCCATCGCGCCAGCGACATAGGCATGCCGGTCCTCCGGCGAGATCGGCCCCGGCGCCACGCGCTCGAGGAGGGTGAGTGCGACCTCGCCGGTCATCTCCGCGAGCGCCTCCAGCCTCGCATCGAATGTGCGTACTAGCATGGCCATCAAGCGGGCATCACGATTGCGACCATGGTCAATCTGCCCCAAGAACGCTTGGCGGGCGTATGTGCTCACGGACAGCCCTCGACGCGCGGCTTCTTCGACGATGCTCGCGTGCTCCGAGGAGGAGAGCCGCACGTCCAACCGGTGGATCCTTGGAGGGCGCGTCGCCCTCATGCCAGGCTCCCGCACTTGCGGGGCGGACAGTTGCCTTGGGCTCTGCGTCACCACCGGCCACCCGGGTCCCGTCCGAGCGGTGCTAGGGGTGTCCTGCCGGGGCCCTCGCTGCCCCTGGACGCGCCTTGGATCGCGATCCACAGCACCCCCGCCGCGATGATGGCTTGAAACGCCGCGATGACGGCGATGCGAGTGAGGCGGGCCAGTAACGGCGTCGGGAAAAACCTGTGGAGGGCCTGCCAGACCACGCCTGCGGGGAGCGTGTGCCACCTGACCCTGTGGTCCGGGTCCAACCAGGGTGCCGTGACGTAGAAGTGCAATAGCGGACGCCCAAACAAGAGCGGATTTGGCACCGCCGCGGCAACTTCTGCCTCGAGCTCCGGTCGCAGGACAATACGCTCGACCGGCGAGAGTTCCCACTGGCCGAACGCCACGAGCCCTCCGAGCGCGACCATCCAGACGACGATGATCCCGGCGATCCACGCCTTCATTCGTGCACCTCCCTGACGATGTTACTGGGCAGAGTATAGTGGGCTCCGGCCATCGCGGGGAGGCAACCTACCTGGCACCGTGGAGCTGCCGACATCATGGTGGACGTCCGCAGAGAACGCCCGGGGGTGGCCTCTCTAACACCGGATCGCCGTGCAAACCGACGCGAAACGGGGGGAAGGGCCTGTACGGCAAATGTGCGGCAGACTGTGCGGCAACCGTACGGCGAAATCGTACTCACACATGACGCACCATGGTGCATGCCGCTGATACGGCCCTTTCCCAGGGTGCAGGGAGGTCGGGCCTGAAGTGAACACTCCTGTGCGGGAGGCCGAGCTCGCTTACGGGTCTCGGAGGTGCCGTCGGAATGATCATATGGGAGTTCCGGGAGATGACAAGGCCCCAGAGGCGTCGGAAGGCCAGCCCGGGAAAAGGGATGGGCGATCGCGTCGATTCAGTCCTAGCTGGGTCCTGTTTCCTTCTTCATGTAGCTGGGCTGGCACACTTCTCGCGGCCCTTTGTCAGGACGCAATCCCTTCAGCACTGCGTGCCGCAGGTCGTGAACCGTCCGTTGTCTATATTCTACATTGATCGCCGGGGGCGGCCGCACCCCAGTGCGGGGGAAGTCAGTTCGCAGTTCCCCGAAATAATCAGTAGGACAATGGAACCTCAGCTCGGACACGGATGAGCAGTTTACCATTCGGATTCCCCACACGTTTCGATATTACTGACGCATATGCGATCCTACGCGCTGGCAAATAATAGAAACACGAGGTGAGTGATGGCAGATGCCAGCAGCAACAAGAACACCGAACCGAGGGCTTCCCGGCCACATATGGCTGGCTATGGCGTTCCACACGCACTGGAAGGCGTGTTGCCTTGGGAGTGGGCGCGCCGGCGTCTCAGCGAATCCCATAATTACTGGTTCACAACCGCGCGGCCTGGGCCATGGCCAGACAACGCCAGCAATATCATCCCAGACATCCTGAGCACGAAGCTCTTCGTCCCGCGTGCTCGGTCTCCCATCGTGGACCGGAGTCGGCTGCTCACGCAACCTGAGGATGGCCCGCCCTCCGCCATCATCCTCCTCTCCGCGCCCGCTGGCTACGGTAAGACCACCCTGGTCCCCGATTGGCTCTGCTCGAGAACGCCAGACGCGGTGGCGCATCCGGGCCAAACGATTTGACCTATGCATCATCCAGTGAAGATCCCGGATCCCGCTTAAGCGTCGATCAGATCTAGAAGTGAATCCAGAGCAAGCCATCGAAGGGATTCAGGTAACGTACCCGAGGAGGAAGAGGGGGCGCAAGTGGACCTTCACTTCGTGGTCCGGATCGCAGTGCCGTCCTTGGTCTTTCTTCTAATGACCATCGTTGGGACTGACCTCACGCCGGCCGGCTTCAGCCGGATCGGGCGATATCCCCTCGTGGTCGCAGCGGCCACGCTGGCCCAGGTCCTCGTGCTGCCTGCCGTCTCCGCCGCCCTCATCCTCGCGTTCCGCCCGGAGCCGCTCCTGACCGCGGGACTCATACTCCTCGCTGCATGCCCCGCGGGCGCCGCCTCGAATGTTTACACGTACCTAGCCGGGGCCAACATCGCTCTGGGCGTCACGCTGACGGCAGTCTCGAGTGTCTTGGCAGTCGGGACACTGCCCCTCGTCGCGAGCATCGGATTCCGATTCCTCTTGGCCGACACCCAGCGAGTCGAAGTGCCGATTCACGTGTTCGCAGGGCAGCTTGCCCTTTTTCTCCTTGTGCCGATCGCCCTCGGGATGGGTGCCCGTGGCCGGTGGCCAGTGTGGATCGCCGCACATCGACCAGCCCTTCAAGCGGCGAGCCTCGCGGGAACCGTGGCGCTCCTGGCCAGCGTCGCATGGGGGGAGGCGGACCTGTTCCTTCGGAGCCTCGGCCCAACGGCCGCGATCGCGTTGAGCTTCACCGTCCTGACCATGCTGGCCGGCTGGTTGGTCGGTCGAGCCCTCTCCGATGCCGCGGCCGACCATTTCACCTTGCTGATCGAGTTCTCGACCCGCAACCTCGCGATCGCCACCGTGGTCGCCGTGACCCTGCTGGGGCGCCCCGAGTTCGTCGTGGTGGCGGCCGCGTTCTTCATCGTCCAATCCGCCGTTGCGCTCAGCGCGGTCGGCTTTTTCCGCCTGCGTGGAGTCCCACCACGGTCCGATGCATCCTCGACGACGATCAGCCGGTAGCCATGCGTTCGCCTCCTCGGCGCCGTACCCGGACGGCTGGGCTAGCGTCTGCAGCGTCGTGGCAATTTGACCCGCGACCCGCGGGTGGCGCTCTCGATCCTTGATTGTGGCGAGAACTCTACGGACTTGCTGCCTGAGTACCTTACAGTTTGCGGCGGCGCACGTTTCAGATCGATGAAGGAGGCTATACCGAACTGGTTGCAGCGGCCAGAGCAGGTTTATGTCCGACCCCAAATCGTCTTTTTCGCCCAAGCCTCGGCGGTCCTGTTCCAGCACTGGCGGCCCACCCAACTTGCCAAGGCCGATCCCGTTATCCGTAAACGCCCTTCGAGGATAAGGGTGAGGGAGGGCCGAAGTCTTCCGCAGGCTTATGGAATTATTGTTTCCGGACATTCCGAGCACCAAGCTTTACATGCCACGTGTACGGTCTGCTCTCGTGCACCGGGACCGGTTAGCCGCCCGGCTCGAGGCGGGCGTGAATGGCGCGCTGACGCTAGTCTGCGCCCCGGCCGGGTTCGGGAAGACCACCCTGCTTGTGGACTGGCTCCGTGTGCGGGAATCGGAGACGGCAGTCCCACTCACCGTTGCGTGGGTCTCCCTCGACGAGGACGATAACGATCCGGTCCGGTTCGCCCGCCTTCTGACCAGCGCACTGCGCGTTTCCGTTCCGGGGATTGGGGAGGCCGTTCTGACCATGGTCCGCTCCCCCCAGCCCCCGCCGCTCAAAATTCCGCTCACCGTCCTGATCAACGAGCTCATGACATCACAGCGTGAGGTCCTCCTGGTATTCGAAGATTACCACGCCATCCGGCAGCCGCTTATTCACGAAGGGGTCGCGTTCCTGCTGGAGCATCTGCCCCCACGTCTTCACGTCGCCATCACGACCCGCGAAGATCCGCCCTTCCCGCTCGTCCGACTGCGGTCGCGTGGGGCAGTGTGCGAGTTGCGGGCGGTCGATCTGCGCTTCACGCTCGAGGAGACAACCGCGTTTCTCCGAGAGGTGATGGGACTTCCTGTCTCCGCCGGGGACGCGGCGACGCTGCACGCCCGCACGGAGGGTTGGATCGTCGGGCTGCAGCTGGCCGGCCTCTCAGTGCCGGCGGGCGATGTGGCAGGCTTCGTCGCCGCCTTCGGACAGACCCACCGCCACATCCTCGACTATCTCCGTGAGGAGGTGCTCGCCCGCCAGCGGCCTGCCGTTCAGAGCTTTCTGCTGCGGTCGGCCGTGCTCGATCGATTGAGTGGCCCGCTCTGCGACGCGGTTCTCGGAGATGAGCAGCCGAATGGGTCCCAGGCGCTGCTCGAGGAGATCGAGCGCCGGAATCTCTTCCTCATCCCGCTTGATACGGAGCGGGGTTGGTATCGCTATCACCACCTCTTTGCCGATCTCCTGCGCCTTCGGCTGCAGCATACCCAGCCGGCGGTCGTCCCCGAACTGCACCAGCGCGCTAGCGCGTGGTATGAGGGGCAGGGGATGCCGTATCCGGCGATCCGGCACGCCCTGGCGGGGACCGACTTCGAGCACGCAGCCCATCTTATTGAACAGCACGGCGCACCCGCGATTATGCAGGGTCAGGTGCACACGGTGCTCGGCTGGTTCCAGGAGCTCCCCACCGGCCTAGTGCAGGCGCGATCGCTGCTCGGCACCGTCTACGCGTTCGCGCTGGCCGTGACCAACCATCTCGAGGAAGCCGAGGCTCGCCTCCAGGATGCGGAGCGGGGTCTTGCGTCCGATGACCACGAGGAGGAGGCGGAGTTCGTTCGAGGACGGATCGCCCTGCTTCACTCGATCATCGGCACCGCCACCGGCAATTTTGGATCGGCCGTGACGCTCGCGACCGAGGCCCTTCGCCTGCTGCCGGCGCACGATGTGTGGGGCCAGGGGATGGCGCGGGTGTTCGCTGTCTACGCGTTCAGGGCGAGCGGGGACGTCGCGGTCCACGCCGAGCGCGCGGTGGTCGACGTGGTGACGCAGGCCAAGGCGGCGCGCCTTCCGATCATGGCCCGGCTGAGCATCGGCGTGCTTGGTCGCCTGTACATGTGCCAGGGACGACTCCGACGAGCCGCGGCGCAGTTCAAGGAAGCAGCCCAAGTGTTGGACGCCCGCATTCCGACGGGCCTCCCGCTGTACGCCTTCGGCTACGGCGAACTGCTGCGCGAATGGAACGATTTCGACCAAGCCGAGGTTTTCCTGAACCAAGGCATCGAGGCGACCATGGCGGTCAACCTCGTCGAGGCCTATGTGGCGATGGATGGGTACTTTTCTTTGGCCCGCCTCCGGCAGGCGCGGGGCGATAGTGACGGTACCATGGGCGCGCTCGACGCTTTCACCGCCCTGGCGAAAGAGCGGGGGATGGGAGCAACCGTCGTGGCCCGCGCGGCCGCCGCCCGCGCGTACCTATGGCTGCGACAGGGCAACGCGATGGCGGCGGTGCGGTGGGCCGACACCTGTGGGCTCGGCCTGGAAGATCCCGCGAACTTCCTCCGCGAACCCGAGTATCTTACGTTGGCGCGTGTGCTCATCGCCAAGAAGAACCGCGCGGTGCTCGCGCTGCTCGCCCGGCTCTTGCAGGACGCCGAGCGCCAGGAGCGGATGGGGAGCGCGATTGAGATCCACGTCCTCCGCGCCCTGGCCCTGCAAGCGCTCGCAGAGCCAGCCCCGGCAATCCAGGCCCTCGAGCGGGCGCTCGCCCTGGGGGCGCCCGAGGGCTACGTGCGGGTGTTCGTGGATGAGGGCGCCCCGATGGCCACGCTGCTGCGCAGGGCACACGCGAAGAGTTTCGTCCCCGATTATGCCGTCCGCCTCCTAGGGTTCTTTGGGAAACCGCCGGCCGACCTGGACGGACCCGGGCCGGCTAAGCCGTCCTCGATCCGGGCTCTCACGGGTCGACCAGAGTCGATCGCGTTGCTCGTTGAGCCGCTGACCGACCGCGAGCGGGACATCCTCAGACTGCTGGTGGCGGGAGCATCGAACCAGGAGGCCGCAAAGCAGCTCTTTGTCGCCACCAGCACTGTGAAATCGCATGTCCATCGGATCATCGGTAAGCTCGGCGTCAAGAATAGGATGCAGGCCGTCGCCAAGGCCAAGGCACTGGACCTGCTTTAAGCCCGGTTTAGGACCCGGTCTAAGCCCAACCCAAGGAACAACCTCATATTCCACCTTTGGATGGACGACCCTCACCGCCTGGATATGCTATCTAACTCAGGGGGGACTTCCTGGGCAGTCAAAGCATTCCCCGTGCAGGCGACCGGTACCGCTCCGGCCTTCCGAGCCAGGCGATGCGGTTCAAGCCCGAACTGGTTCATTCGATGCCCTCCGCGCGCGGAGCAGGGGTCTTGAGGCATGATATCGCCGATCTTGAACACTCTCTTGGTTACCATCTGAGAAGGGAGTTACGCGCCCACAAGGACTCAGAGGAGGAAGAGGAGCATGCAAGCGCCAGGGCTCGGTCGGAGCGTCGTTTGGGCAGTATGTGCCTTTCTTCTCGGCGTCACGGTGCTGCCGAGTGTTTCTGACGCCGCGACGGCACAGCAGATCGACGCGAGCGTAAATACGATCCTCCGACAATTCAAAGAGAAGCACACGGGGGCCACCGAGGCGCTGAGAGAAGCCAAGGGGGTCCTGGTGTTTCCCCAGATCGTTCAGGCGGGGTTCATCGTCGGCGGCTCGTACGGCGAGGGTGCGCTCCGCATCCGCGGTAACAGCGTGGGCTATTACAGCATCGGAGCCGGCTCCTTCGGCCTCACGGCCGGTGCGCAGTCAAAGGCCGTGATCATCCTGTTCCTGCAGCAGGCGCCGCTCGACGAGTTCCGGAAGGACGCCACGACGGACAAGTCCTGGCAGGTCGGCCTTAACGGAGACATCACGGCCGTCAATGTAGGCGCATCGGGCGCCATCGACTCCGCGAAGCTCAACCGGCCAATCGTGTCGTTCACGCTGGACCAGACAGGCCTCATGCTCAACCTGTCACTTCAGGGATCAAAGATCACGAAGATCAAGAGATAACGCGATGATGAGTGTGAAATGGGGGGGCACCAATCGCAAACGGCGTGACGGCCTGGACATGGGAGTCCCGGATCGTCAAGCACTCATGCCATCGTCTCCTAAAGTGTCTTTATCAATGGCCGGGGGTCCCTGTGATGGGTAGCGCACACTGGCAAGAGCGGGCCTGGTATGTGATCCGGGTGCGCGGACCGCTGGACCCTGCGTGGTCAACATGGTTTGGGGGATTCACCATCGCGCCCGACCCGACCGGAGACACCATCCTCTCCGGCGAGGTCGTCGACCAATCGGCGTTCCACGGAGTAATCAGCCGCATGCGCGATCTCGGCCTCACGGTCGTCAGCGTGGAACGACACGAGCGCCACGGGGAAGGTTCGCCCACGCCGTAGTGCTAAACGAAGCGCTCAATTGGAGGAGGTCCAGGCACGGGATGAGTAGGCACCAAACCCCAGGACTGGCCACGAGAAATACATCCTAGGACCGATCGTCAGCGGGCAGAACACCGATTATTGTTAGGAATGTTGCGTCCCGGTAACGAAAAGGCGGCATCTGACTCAGGAAGAGCAGGAAAACAAGAGACTTGGGCAAGGGGGATGACAAATGCGGGTCACTCGCGCCCTTCTCAGGATCGTCAGCCTACCGGTCGCCATCGTTCTTGTTCTCGGGCTGTGGAAGCCCGCGCTCGCGGATGCCAATAGCATCACCGTGGGTGGGATGTGGGTGTGCAATATCACTCAGGACGCGAGCGGATTCACCGCCGCCGAACGTATCGTGCACGTACGGCAGCGAATCACCGAAGGTCCTGAGCACGAATAGGTTTCGCGACAACCCGAAGGTCTTGGTCCGGGTCCGTGCCGCCGGCCACAATCCGCTCATTTCGGTCGGAGACTCTCAAGGGCAGATCCTGGTGTTCACCGTAACCCCTCAGGACGCGTCGGGTATGTCGCTCACTCCGGTTCAACTGGCACGTCAGTGGGCGCCGTGGCTCGCGCAGGGGCTGGGCAAGGCGATGCCATCCTCCTATTGGAACATTCCGGGACATGTCTACCTCTTTTAAGCGGTCGATGAGCGGAAAACGGCGGTTGGCAATTTCAGTCGCGGCAGGGTATGCAGGATTCAGACATTGAGGGAGAGGGGTCACAAGATGCTGAAAAACTACCGCGCGCTCGGTTGGGTCGGTGCACTGCTGATGTTGGCGCTTGCGAGTTTCACACCCGGCGGGCCTCCGCTGACGCGGCTGGCGCACCCGGCATTCACCCCGCCGCCGGCCCTCGCGGCGCAGGCTTCGCCGCCGCCGGCGCTAATGGAACCGCTTGCCCTTCAGATCCTGAAGAGCATGAGCGACACTCTCAAGCGGTCCACGAGCTTTACGTTCATGGCAGTCACGATACGCGACGTGCCCGCTATCACGGGGCAGTCGTTGGAATTCTACGCTCGGAACAGCGTGGCGGTCACACGGCCGAATAAGCTACTGGTCCACCATCAGGGGGACATCGTTGACGGATCGATCTGGTATGATGGCCAACGGCTGAGCCTGCTCGATAGTCTGACCAAGTTCTATGCGCGGGTGACCGCGCCGGCGACGATCGACGGGGTGCTCGACCTCCTGGAGAATAAGTTCCACGAGCCGCTCCCTGTGGCGGCCGTCCTCTATGCCGATCCGTACGCACGGCTCACCAAGGGCCTCAAGACGGCGTTCGTGGTGGGCGACACCTCGGTGGACGGCGTTCGAGCCCATCACCTGGCCTTCACGGAGGCGCAGGCCGACTGGCAGATCTGGGTTCAAGACACCCCGCGTCCGGTTCCAACGAGGCTCGTGGTCAACTACAAGAATGTCCCCAGAATCGGCAGCCTGCGGGTCGCGGTCGACTTTGCGAACTGGAATCTGAATGCCCAGCTCCCGGCCGCCTCGTATCTCTTTGTGATCCCCCCTGGGGGAAAGCAGATTCCGATCAAGGCACGGTGATTGACTTGAAGCGGACAGCGAACCGTCGCCTAAGAAAGGGAAGTGCGCCCATGAATCGATTGATGGGAACATTGCTGAGTGTGGCGATCGTCCTGGCAGTGGTCATCCCCGCCCGCGCGCTGTTCATCTTCCACCCCGCCATCAGCGCCGCGGTGTGGGGTCCACACGGCACTGCATATCCTCCGCCGGCCGCCTCATATCCGCCACCCGCGGCGTACGCCCCGCCTCCGTCTCCCGGCGTTGTCGTTGTTCCGCCGGTGAGCTCGTACGAGCGGTCGCTGCCCGCGAACTGTAGGAGCCTAAACGTCAATGGCGTCACATACTTTCAATGCGGCTCTGTCTATTATAAACCCACGTTCATAGGCACAACGCTGATGTACGAAGTGGTGAAAAACCCGGCATAGAACGCACCTGGAGGTTTCCTGGTGCGATCCCCGTGAATTTCGCGGGTTTGGGCTGAGGAGCACGGACTTTATCTCGCGCCAAGGGGGGCTGAGCAATGGGTGTGGGAGGGAAAGGCTCGGGGAAGCCGGAGTCCGGCGGCAAGAAAAGGAAGGCCCCGCCGATTGCAGGCGGGAGCGAGAAGAAGGTCTCGAGACGCAAGTTCCTGAAGGGCGCCGCGGTGGCGGGCGCGGTCGTGGCCGCCGGCGCCATCGCCGCCGACACTGTGCCCATCCCGGTCAGCGGGCAGGGCGGGCCGCCCAAACCCGGGTCGCCCACGTTCACCGAGGCGGTCCCCGGCAACGCCCTGCCGCCGGCGCCGCCGGAGTTCGGCGGCGTCATCAAGGAGGTCGCGGCCGATTCCACGCCCTGGTGGCCGCCGACAATCGTGCCGCCCAAGGGCGCGCCCAACGTCTTGCTCATCTTGCTCGATGACGCCGGGTACGGCTCGGAGAGCACCTTTGGCGGCACCATTCCCACCCCCACAATGGACCGCATCGCCAGCGCGGGGCTCCGGTACACGATGTTTCACTCCGCGGCGCTCTGCTCGCCGACCCGGGCCGCGTTGATCACCGGCCGCAACCACCATACCGCACATTTCGGCGTGGTCACGGAAGCGTCGACGGGCTATCCGGGATACGACGCGATCATCAACAAGGACACGGCCACGGTCGGGACGATCCTGCGGGGGAACGGGTATGCGACCTCGTGGTTCGGGAAGGACCACAACGTCCCGGGCTGGATGGCGACGGCGGCCGGGCCGTTCGACCAGTGGCCGGTCGGCCTGGGGTTCGAGTACTTCTACGGTTTTGTCGGCGGCGACTCGAGCCAGTGGCAGCCGAACCTCTTCCGCAACACGACGCCGATCGAGCCATACGCGGGGAATCCAGGCTGGAACCTGATCACGGCCATGGCGGACGAAGCGATCAAGTACGTGACCGACCTGAACGCGGTCGCTCCCGAAAAGCCGTTCTTCGTGTACTACTGCCCCGGCGCCACGCACGCGCCGCACCACCCGACGAAGGAGTGGATCGAGAAGTTCAAGGGCAAGTTCGACCACGGCTATAACGTCGAGCGCGACCGGATCTTCGCGAACCAGAAACGGCTCGGCGTGATCCCGCCCAATGCCACGCTGACGCCCTGGCCCGACAGCGTGCCCAAGTGGGACACGCTCTCCGCGGACGCGAAGAAGTTGTTCGCGCGGCAGGCCGAAGTGTACGCCGGTTACATGGCCTACACCGATCATGAGATCGGCCGGGTGATCCAGGCCATCGAGGACATGGGGAAATTCGACGACACGCTGATCATCTACATCGGCGGCGACAACGGCGCGAGCTCCGAGGGCACCACGCTGGGGACCCCGAACGAGTTTGCCTCGTTCAATAGCGTCGTTGTCCCGGTCGAGGAGCAGCTTAAATGGTACGATGCGTGGGGTTCCGATCAGACTTTCCCGCACTACGCGGTCGGCTGGGCGTGGGCGTTCGACACGCCGTTCAAATGGTGCAAGCAGATAGCCTCGCACTTCGGCGGCACGCGGCAGGGGATGGCGATCTCATGGCCGAGGCGGATCAAGGACGCGGGCGGCCTGCGCCACCAGTTCCACCACGTCATCGACATCGTGCCGACGATCCTCGAGGCGGCCGGGATCAAAGCCCCGGACACGGTGGACGGCATCCGGCAGAAACCCTTCGATGGCGTGAGCATGGTCTACACGTTCGACAAGGCCAACGCCGACGCGCCGTCGACGCGGACGACGCAGTACTTCGAGATGCTGGGCCTGCAAGGCATCTATCACGATGGGTGGATGGCGTCCACGACGCCCCCCTTCGTCCCCTGGGCGGCGTTCGAGGGCCTCCCGGAGAAAGCGCCCAAGGACATCCTGAACGGCTACACGTGGGAACTCTACAACCTGAAGGATGATCCCACGCAGAACGACGACCTGGCGGCCAAGAATCCCCAGAAGCTCGCCGAGATGAGGAAGATCTTCCTGGAAGAGGCCAAGAAGTACAACGTGCTCCCGCTGGACAACAGGACGCTCTCGCGCTTTCTGAGCCCGCGCCCGAGTATGACCGGAGGCCGGAGGGTGTTCACCTATTCCGGCGAGGTCAGCAACATCCCGAAGGGGGGAGCGCCGTTTCTCCTGGACCGACCCTACACGATCACCGCCGAGGTGGAGATTCCGCCGGGCGGAGCTGAAGGGATGCTGGTGACGGACGGGGGCCGGTTCGGTGGTTACGGCTTCTACCTTCTCAAGGGCCGGCCCGTGTTCGTCTACAATTTCGTCAATCTCACGCGGTACCGGTGGGAAGGCCATAACTCGCTCGGGCCGGGCAGGCACACGCTCGTGTTCGACTTCGAGTACGACGGGATCGGGTTCGGGCACGGCGGCCGCGGCACGCTCAGGGTGGACGGCGCCGTGGTCGATTCAAAGAAGATCCCGAAGACCCTCCCGATCCTCTTCCCAGAGGACGAGACGTTCGACGTGGGCATGGACACCCGAACGCCGATCGACGACCGGGACTACCAGGTGCCGTTCCGCTTCCAGGGCAAGCTCATCAAACTGACGGTGGAACTGCCCCCGCTTAAAGGGACGCTCGTGCAGATCCTCCAGTTCAAGCTACAGGAACGGGATTAGGCCGCTTCGGCGCGAGGAGCGCGCGAGCTTGGCAGTCAGTCACCATGAATGGAAGCCATCATGAGACCACACTCGAAATCGGGCGGTTTGTTACCCCGGCGCCGATCCTCGGCGCCGGGTTGGTGGCGATTGCCCGGGCGGATTCCCGCTGTGCGCGAGCGGGGTTGCCAACGATACGACTGAGGAGGGGGCACGCCATGAACCGGCGACAATTGTTTCTGTCCACTATCAAAGCGGGTTGGCGGCCGCGTTTGGCGGATCGTGGCTCACCGGCCGGGTGAGCGCGCAAACGCCCCCCCGTCAGGCGCGGCGCCTGCGGCGGGACCCATGGGCAATGCGATCGGATCGCCCCAGGGCACTCGCGCCATTATCGCCGAGGCTCTGCCGGCACCCGCTCCGCAGTTCGCCGGCCCGATCGGCTCGCGCGCATGAGGCTGCGCTACACGCAATTCCATTCGACCGCAAGAGCGCCGGGACGAGCTTCGTGTACATCCAACTGCGGAGCGGAGTCAGTCTTCCTCTCGATAAGGTCGTCATCGTGACAGTTATTGGCCGGGGACAGTGCCACAGTTCGAATGAGCGGCCACTCCCTGCGTAGGGACGCCAGGACTGTCGCGGGCCCCGCGGTGAGGCTCGTGGGTCGAGGAGTGGAGTCTCCGCTATGGGATTTTTTTGCAGTCAGGGGGGGTGAACTCGCATCATGAGCGATTATCGTGCTTCCGTCCGGGCTGGCGTTCGACAGAATTCGGCGCTTGATCAGCCTTTCGTTCTCACAAACCTCTGTGCGACGATCATCGCCTGCTGCGGACTGGTGGCCGACAGTGCAGCGGTCATCGTAGGGGCCATGGTCGTCGCCACGCTCGTCGCGCCGATCACGGGAACGGCGCTGGCCCTGGTGGATGGGGATGATCAACTGTTGCGCCGGGCACTGGGAACTTTGACCGTCGGTGTGGCGCTGGTCTTCGCCACCGCCTTCGTCTTCGGCAGTCTCTACCCACACCTTCCCCCCGGGCGGGAGATACTCGCGCGGACTGCGCCGAACCTGCTCGATCTCCTGGTGGCTTTGGTAAGCGGCGCCATCGGCGCGTATGCGATGCAGTCGTCGCGCCTCAACAGCGCCTTGGTGGGCGTGGCCATCGCTGTGGCACTGGTCCCGCCACTGTCCGCTGCAGGCATTCTTGTCTCGCTTCGGAACTGGGAGCTGGCAGGAGGCGCGCTCTTCTTGGCGACAACGAACGTGGTGGCCATCCACGTGGGGGCCTTGGGGGGACTGTGGCTGAGCGGCTTCCGTAGGGTGTTGCAGGACTCGACGCGCCGACGCCGCGGTCTTTTGCGGACGTCGTTCAGCGTGATCGTCTTAGTTGCGCTCACCTCCGTGCTGGTCGTGCATACCGTGCGGCTCACGCGGCAGGCGGCATACGAGGCAAACCTGCGCCAGACGCTGGAGCAGGCGGTGAGCCGGTATCCTGGAGTCCACGTCCTCGACATCCAGTTCGTCAGGAGTGTCCATCGCCTCGTTCTCGAGGCGTCTCTGATCGGACCGAAACCCCTCGATCCGACGGAGGTCGACGCGGTCGAGCGCGCCCTCCCCACGCCGCCGGGTGGGATGGATCTCCAGATCGCCCTCCGCCACGTCGCCGTCGAGGCCGTGTCTGGAAGCCCGCACTCAAAGTAGCAGCAGCTCCCGAAACGCGTTGTGGGAAACTTGGTCTTCATGTGCAAACGGACTGAGGTCAGTGAGGAGGATTTGGGGGAGACCGCTGTGAACAGAGCTGTCCGCGATGACGCCTCGCGGAGCACTGCTGTTCATGACCAGCCCGGTGAAGGTCAACTCCGTTATCTTCATCCGGTTCCTCCGCAGACGCTCGCGCATCATCGCCGACGCGAGCTCATACTCATCGTGGATCGCAGTGCGTACCACCGTTCGCGGAAGACCCAGGCCTTCGTCGCCGCGCACGCCAACCGGCTTCGGCTGAAATATCTGCCGGCGAACGCGCCGGAGTTGAATCCGGATGAGCACGTCTGGAGTCACCTCAAGGGCAGCGGCGCCGCCGACAGCACCACGGGGGTGTCCGCCGATGTTCGGCGACAGATCCGTTCGCATCTGAGGTTGCTGCAATGTCGTCCTCACCTGGTTCGTGCCTTTTATTTTGACTGTTATGTCGCCTAATCCAACCGGATTATCTATAGGTCCCTTACTAAAGTCCCTACCATACCAAACACTCCGCCTGGGGCGAAACCGCTCGCAGCAATGGCTTTCGGCGGATTCTTCATGACAGTCACTCGGGAATGCCCGGCGGCCCGAGGATCTCGATGCCGTACCTCGCTGCTGTGCTGACGATCAGCTCCATGTCAGGCGGCTCGCTGGGCGGCGGAGGAGGCGTGAGCGTCAGCGCAGGCTGCGATAGCTCACGCATGAACTTCTCGAAGCCTCCGGGTTCGGCCACCAGCAGGAACCGCACCAGCTCAGAACTCACTATAAAGGTGTGTGGGATGTCGCGGGGACCGAATACGAATGCTCCCGCGGACGCATGGATTACCCGCCCGCTGACCCAGAACGTCAGCTCCCCTTCCGTGACATAAAACCATTCATCCTCGCGACGGTGCACGTGCAGGGGCGACCCCGCGCCCTTCGCCGCCAGTAGCTCGATCACTCCGACACGTCCGCCCGTCGTTTCAGCGGATGCCTTGACGGTCGCCTGCGCGCCAAACGACCAAAAGGTTTCGCCCTCGCCCCTACGATAGGCAATCGGGTTCACCGCGGTTCCAGCCATACGTTATCTCCTCCAGCCCAATGACGTACGTGCGCCTTCAGCAAACCAGCGGGCAGTTCCCTCTTTCGGTCAATCAAATTTATCACAACGGTGGCCGGCGACGTAACTTGAAGGAATTTTACAGTCAAGCCGGAATTTCCACCTGTGATTGAAGTCAAGCCGAAACAAGCGTTCGGCGACGGCCCATCACCCTTCTTTCCACTGACGGGTCCAGTCGGCCGCCGGATAATATACATGGGATCGTGAGCCGGCACCGTCGCTGGCAGCTGAATTCGGATCGCCTGCTGCAACTCGCGTTGCTTACGCGCCACAACCGTGGCTTTCGCCGCCCGGTAGACCTCGCCTGTCAGGAGTATGCGCCACGCGACGATGAGGAGTTTACGGGCAAGCGCGATGATCGCCTTGCGAGGTCCGACCTGGCGCGCCTTGCGGACGTAGAACTGACCGAGGGGGCCGGTGTCCCACCGGGCGAGAGAATGGGCGGCTTCTACCAGGAGGGTGCGATGGGCTCAGTCGGCCCCTGGGGAGGGTCAAGCGACAAACTGCACCGCGGGCCAACTCGCCAAATCAGGAATCCCCCTCCCGGCACCAAGGTTTAAGATCAGGGACGCTAAGTTAAATATCATTTTCGAGCACCGATTCGCAGCTGCGAACGTCAGGCACGGGCGCTTCCTGCACCGAATATCACCCGTTAAGAGCGCGGCCCATTTTCATCAAGAGGCCGCCCATTACCCGCCTACATCTCTCATTTCCAAACAGATCTACCTCCACAACGGACAAGTTTTGCCCGCCATATTCTAAACATCGCGCCTACTTAAAGGGGTCAACATCCTGCCCAGCATAGTTTGGAGAGGGGCAAGGGGAGGTCTAGTGCGTCCGGGAGTGGGTTTGGAGTAAAACGATGGCAACGAAGCATCCTGATCCGGACGAGAGAGGTGGAACGTGGGGCTCCCGGGAGGCGGCCGCGGAGTGGCTTCGTGGCGCAGCCGCTCGCGCCGAGGCGTTCGGGCCAGCGACGGAGCGGATGCTTGACTTGGCTAACATCCGCATGGGCAGTCGGGTACTCGACGTCGGCGCAGGGGCAGGGGATCAGACACTGGCGGCTGCCCGACGGGTGGGGCCAACGGGGTTCGTGCTGGCAACAGACATTTCCACCAGCATGCTGGAAATCGCCGTTACGTTGGTGCGGGAGGCTGGTCTTTCGAATGTCGGCGCTCAGGCTATGGACGTCCAGGACCTGGAACTGGAAGCAGACTCGTTTGACGCAGTTATCTCGCGCAATGCGCTGATGCTGATCCCTGACATCCACAAAGCGATGACCGAGATGTGGCGGGTGCTGCGGTCCGGCGGGAGAACCGCCGCGATCGTCTTTTCGACGCCCGAGAAATGTCCCTACCTGTCGATCCCTCACGCGATCGCCCGGCGTGTGGGGCGCTTGTCGTCGCCATCGGCGGAGCAATTTGGTGAATTCAGACTCAGCGGTGCCGGTGTCATGGAGCGGGCTTACAGGAACGCCGGTTTTCGCGACGTGGCCATCCACGAAGTTCCGACGCGCCGCCGGTTTCGTCCCTCGCCCAGGCCATGCAGTACCTGAAAGGACCCCTGCCTCTTCGGGAGCTGATAGTCCGGCTCAGCGAGGCTGAGCGCGAGCAGGCCTGGGCTGAGATCGAGGAAACGCTACGGCAGTTTGTGGGTCCGAACGGTTACGATTCCCCGTGTGTATTGCTCATCGGGGTCGGGACCAAGTAAATAATCCCTGGATTCCACCAGTCGAAGTAAAAGATCTTCGGAATCCCCTCCCAGACGTCGGTTCTTCTTGTAGCGATACCTCCCAGGAACTCCGGATGTATCGATACTGTCCATTCCATCGTGATGGCATGGGTCTTATCAGCGAGCGAAGTTTTCGCCGCGAGTTCCAACAGGACACCGCAACGGCGGCGGCCCTTAATTGCCACCCGCGCACCAGCCTCTCCAGCGTGAAGAGAAGTGGAACGAACTCTTCTGTATTCGCAAGGATTTTTCAGATTATGCGGAAGGGTTGTTCACCCTTGCTCCCCACGGAAGCTATCCGTATCCGGGCATTTCTCTCAAACAAAAACCCCCTCCCGGCACCAGCATTTCCGACAACATCGTCCAGGTCCAGCAAGCCCTTGAGGTTTCCTCGTACCTGTGCCATGAGTCGGTCACCCTGACGCCGGAGGACCACTTCCACCAGCTTGGACAACGCCCTCCTAGCGCGATCGTTGTCCCTTCCCGAAGGCTAACCGCAGGTCGGCAAGGTGGCGCATCACGGTCGCGGGTGAGGTTCAAGGGCTTTGGTTGGGGCGGGGGAGTCCTCAAGCCTGCCTTCAGCGGCGACCCTCTCTTCGGCTTCCTCCAGCATCTCTCGGGTAGTGGTCGCGTGTTCAGACCCATCGTTCTTGCCACGACGATAACTTGTCTGCTTCCGCCGGCACTTCCCCTCTGGTGACCCCCGACACGACGTCCTCCCCTCCCCCCGCCCGCCGCGTGCATCGAGCCGGACTGACCTCACCAGTCCCCAGCGACGACCGCTGCACGCCTATGGGATCCCCGAACGCACGCTATATGGATCCCTTTGCCCTCGCCGGCGCAGTGCTTTCGAATCGCGCGTGTTCGCATGCGTGAGGACGAACATGAACTCGTAGATCCGCTCGGACGCGAGGACCTCGGTAGCGAGGTCCTCGATGATGAAGAGCCTGAAATCGACGTTGAGCGTCTGCGGGACAGGGAACGGCCTGCGGGTCTTCGCCGGGCACCGGCCCGTGGCTCCAGGTGTCGGCGCCAGTCATTGCGACGCGCTGGCCCACCAGCCCCTCCGCAGCCGCCAACGAGCTCGGTGATCCAGTTCGGGCGGTTCTTTCCCCAGCCGCCCCCCTCGCCGCCGGGCCGCGAGCCGTTGATCAGGTGCGCGCTGCTGACCAGCGTCTGGCGCCAAAACCTCCCCTCGAAGCGGGGCACGCCGGCGTGCAGGGTGCGGTCAAGATCGTAGACCCGTCCCGTCTGGACGAGGCGCGCCCTCGCCACGACTTCCGCGGCGGTGATCTCGTTTAGCGTGCCGCGTTCGTCGTCCGGGCCGTACCGCGACGACCACGCGCGGCGATCGCCCATCACGCGCCCTTCCCCCTCGGCGCAGGGACTGCTATCTTGAGAAAGACCTTGATCGCGCCCCGGGCGGTGGTGAGCGTGTCCATCAGCCGCCCGTAATTCTCGAGGCCGGCGACCGGGTGGGTGAGCAGCCGTCCCGCCCAGCCGGGAAATTGTGCCTCGGCAAGGGCCAGGTCCCGCACGGCTGCCTCTAAGTACTCCCGATTGCCATTGACCGTCCCGACCATCACCTTATTGCCGCCGGCCCCCCCGGTTCCCCGCGGGAACGGCGGACGTTCCGCAGGCCCCGCTCCTACATGGGGCTCAGGTCGGTCATGCCGGTGTTGTCCACGCCGCTGGCGAAGTCGTCGTACTTCACGGCACTTCCCGCCCCGCCGATGAACCCGAGCTTCTTGAGCGCCGCCGCTGCGTCGCCGACGTCATTGAACATCGGCGCCTCGTACGCCAGGTTATGCGGCAGCGCCTCTCCGAGGGCCAGCCGCGCCAGCGCCCGGTGCTCCGCCTCCACGCCGCCGATCTGCACGGCAATCTTGACGAGATCGATCTTCTTCATCGCGGCGAACTCGCGCGCCGCCGCCATGTAGGCGGCGATGAACGCTGTCTCCAGCGTCTCGATCGTCTTGAACAATGTGGTCGTCTCCGTCGCGATCTTCGGATCCGGCACGTTGAACGTGAGCGTCAGCGGCTTCGCGCCGGCATGGGTGAGGAATGCATAGTGCGCCTGCTCCGACGACTGGGCGGCCTTGAGCACCGTCACGAGCGGGGCCGCCAGCCCCCTCGAGCCATCCGCGTTGAGATAGCCCGGCGCGCCCTTGATGGCCGCGCCCAGGAGCGTCACGGCCATCGCCTCGGCCGTGGCGGCGATATTGATGATGTCGGTGACACTCTCCGACATCGCCGCTGCCTCCGCCATGCTCCGAATCCCGCCGAACCTCGTCACGAACAGTCCCAACCCCGTCGCCCCGGCCAGGCGGATCAGGTCGCGGCGCGTCAACTTCGAGCTTGGGGTACCCGTATGCTCAGGCATCTGATGTGCGCTCCTTTCCCTCGCGTATGTGGGGTCTGCGCTCATGGCGTCCACCGGCTGACCCCCATCCGGTCGACCTTCCCGGCGAAGTCGGCGTAATGGAGCGTGGCAGCCGGGCTCGGCGTCCCCAGCAACCCGAGCGACTTCACCTTGTCCGCAGCCTCGCCGACGGTATGAAATGGCGCGTTCTCGAACCCCAGGTTGTTGGGCGGCGTCGCGCCTCGGGCATAGTTAGCCAGGGTCCGGTGCTCGCACTCGACGCCGGCCACCTGGTAGGCCACCTGGGTGAGCCCCGGCTGCCCGAGCGCGGCGAATTCCGCCGCCGCGGCGATGTACGCGCCGATGAAGATGCCCTCTGCGGCCACGACAAAGTCCAGCAGCGCCTTGCTGTCATTCGTGATGCTGGCGAGGTTTTGCGGGACGGTGAACGTCAGCGTGAGCGGCCGGGCACCGGCCTTGGTCAGGTATTCGTAGTGCGCCTGCTCCTCGGCCTGGATCGCCTTCACCCAGGACACCATCATCGGCGGCAGTCCCTTGGCGCCGTCGTACTCGCCGGCGCCGGCGATCACCGCGCCGGTCAACGTCACCGCGAGGGCCTCGGCGGTGGCGGCGATGCTGATGATCTGCGCAACCGATTCCGTGCTCGCGGCGAGCGCCTGCAACGTCCCCAACTGGCTCGTGCCCAGTCCCAGCCCAGCGGCGACGGCGCCGCGGGGACGGAACAGTCCGGTTGTTGATGCCATCCGTTCAAACATCAGAGGTCACCCCTTTCGCGCCATCGTAGCTGGAGACATCAGCAACCTGGGCGTGATCACCAGTGCCGCCAACGCGAACAGTGCCAGTCCCGAGATCCAAAGCTTGGATCGTGTCATTTCCTATACCCCCTCTCTGTCTTTGATGCGGATCGTGCCATAGCGTACACTTCCCTATTCGCACACCTCCTCGTTATGGTTCGGACCGTGGTCCCGAGCCGGGGCCGAGTTGCCGCGCGAGCCCGTGCCGGTCGCGCACGCCCCAGCGCTCAGCGATCCTCATTCCTGCGATCCGGTAGATCTCGATGCCCGTTGTGGTGGCCTGTCTCCCGGTGGCCGGCAGGCCCGGCAGGTTGCCCTCGTGGGTGCCTCGCGCTGTCCAGCGCCACGCCACCCGATCCCTCTCCGCGATCATGTCGTGAATCGTAAAGCGTGCGTCCGGAAACGCATCCCGGCATCTCCTTACGAGGCGCTTGATGGCTTCTATCCCCTCGACCGAACCCGGTTGTTCGGGCGTGTGATCCGTAAAATCGGGTGCAACGAACTCGGCCAGGGTATCAAGGTTCCCGTCGCTCCACACCTCCTCGACGAACCGCCGAACCAATGCCTTGCGCTCATCCGATCCCACGACCGCCTCCGGAGAAAGTCCCTTGGCCGATGCCATTGGTGTCGCGTGTTGGCGTTGTTGTAGCACCCTGGACGTTGCAAAACCATCTCAAAACCGTCACAAGCGTCTCGAATACGGCCGGATTCCTCTGACCCAACCACCATGGGAGATCTTTCAGTCAGCCGCCACCCCTGCCCGTGCCCGGCTTTCATTGTTAGGGAAGGCTAGACTGGAGTCGGATGCGGGGCCGGAGCGCTTTGCAACCCGTAAACGGGTTCTTCTGGTGGATCCTCGGTCCTCTCACGCTGCTGCCTATCCTGCTCGGGACCATGCCCTGCTGGACCCCGGATGTGGCGGGCGCGCTCATTTCGAGCCTTGTGGGACACCTTGCACACGGCGCCGCGTTAGGTGCCACATTTTATCTGCTAGAAGCGCGTCACAATCCCTGGTGGATCTTTCACAGTGAAGCCGATGCTATCCGAGTCGAGCGGCGGAGGGAGCAAGTGCTCACCTCCGCCCCCGCCTTGTGGGCACTCGTGATCATTGTGGCGTTGACGTTGTCCGTCGTTTTGACCTGCGGGATGCCCGCTGCGACAGGGTATTCAATGTCGCCTCGAGGCACCAGGTACAATGAGGACGGCGGTCCTAATACCCGCCTCCAACTCCCCGGGGGGACATCGACCGCTTACGGCTCCGCCGGCGGCCGCTCCGTGGCCTGGAGGGCCGCCGCAGGGCAGGCTAGCTGCAGGCAGCGCGAATCCGGCTCAAGCGTCTCGTACCAACCATAGCGATCCCCTGGCATGCCCTTTGTGGAGAAAGGTAGCGGAAGTATTCCTCCTCAAGAACTCTTGCGGGCGGGTCGATAGTGCTCATGTAGTCTCAGATCGCCCCAGTAATCATCGGGCCGCACGGATGTTCGCGCCACTTTACGAACGGCGGCTGGCTTAGGAAGCAAGCCTAGTTGTCACAGGCCAGCCTTGCGATTTGGAACGAATCCCCTCCCGGCACCAGCGTTATCGACAACATCGTCCAGGTCCATCAAACCCCTCAGGTTTCCTCGCACCTCTGCCATAAGGCGATCACCCTGCCGCCGGAGTACAAGCTCACTCACCAGCTTGGACAGGGCCTTTCTAGCACGATCGTTGTCCCGTCCGAAGGCTAGCCTCAAATCGGCCAAGTGGCGCATGACACTTGCGGATAGGTTCACGATCTTTGGGGCGGGGGGGAGTCCTCAAGCCTGCTTCTAGCGCGGCGACCTTCTCCTCGGCTTCCTCCAACATCTACCTCGTGGGTCTTCGCCGCGCCCAGCCCGAGCTTGTTCATGACGCCCCTCGTGCAGGTGCGTCGTCGGTCATGGACCGAAATGCACTCCGATCCGTAATCGCTGCCCGAGGCCGGCGATTGCCGTTTGCTCCTAATCGGTTGCCGTCTCAAGGACGCGCATCACCCTGGCCACTGCCTCCTCGACGTTCAGCATCATATTGTCATTGCGGGACGGCAGGGCGCGGAGGCGCCGCTCCGCCTCCGTTCGGGCCTCGTACTCGCTGCCGGGGTGCGCCTGGACGAACGCGAGCAGCGTGGCGGCGAGCGGAGGACCGAGCAGTCCAGAAGCCGACACCAGGACCCTCAAAAGCAGCGGCAGGGTCTGGAGTTCCTGGGTACGTCTCAGGGCTCGAAGCACATGGCCGACGGCGGCCCTTTGATCCTTTGCTGCGAGGGAGGTCTCTGCAAGCTCGGCGAGCGCCAGCGCCTCGCCCCAGCCGAAGCGGCTTTCTCTGGCGACGGCCAGCGCCTCCTCCTGCATCCGAGCGGCTCCCTGCAAGTCGTGAGTACGGGCGGCCATCGATCCGAGCGCCAGTAGCGATCGGACGACCCCGACTCGATCGCCGACTTCCCTTGAAATCTTGAGGCTGGTTTCCAACCGCTCGCGCGCTTCCGTGGCTTGATCCTGCAACTGCGCCGCCAATCCGGCTCCCAGGAGTGCAGACGCCGCCGCAGAGCGATCCCCCAGCCTTTCGGAAAGAGCCAGCGCCTGCTGGAATAACTCGCCCGCGGCGCCGAGGTCGCCCGCGGCAAGCCGGGCCTGGCCCAGCCCTCCCAAGGCCAGGCTCATCCCGCGGATGTCTCCCTGAGTCCGGTAGAGGCTCAATGCCTCGTCGAAATCGGTTCGAGCGTCCGCGTACTCGCCGCCGGCCATCCCCGCCAACCCCAGGTTGAAGCGATTGTTGGCCATCCCCCAGTGGTCACCTGCGCTGCGGTGCAGCTCGAGACCCTCGCGCAGGCGCTGGCGGGCGTCGAGAGGCCGGCCCATCCCTAACCCGACGAGGCCCTGACCATTGAGTACAAAGGCCGCCTCATTGACATCGGCGGCACGGCGGGCCAGTTCGAGGGCCTCGGCGAGCGCGGCTGCGGCTTCGGCGTACCGGCCGAGCCGGAAGCCCAAACGTCCGAGACGAGACAGCACCTTGGCCTGGACCTGGTCGCCTGGCAGCGTCCGCCCCAAGCCGAGCAGCTCTGCCCCCTGCTGGAACCATCCCCGCAGCACGTGAAAGAGGAATAGGCCCTCCGTCATTTGGAGTGCCAGGTCGGTGCGCCGTCGCTCAACGGTCCAGACCCACGCCCACCGGACGTTCTCGATTTCTGCGCCGACGTCGTGCAGAGCACGGGGCTGTCCGTGCCCCTTGAACTCCCTCTCCCGTGCCTCGAGAAATGCCGCGTAGTAGGCGGCGTGAGCGTCCCGCGTGGCCGCCGGCAGCACGTTCTGCACGTGGAGTCGGACTACTTCCACCATTTGATGGCGACCGCGCTCCGCTCGCTGGAGCAACGCACTGTCGGCAAGCGTGGCCAGGATAGCCGGCGTGGCCGAGGCGACCTGCCGCGCGGCGTCAACTGTGAATCCGCCATGGAAAGCCGAGAGCCCGACCAGCTTGTCGCGTTCATCGGGGGACAGACGTGCAAGCGTCGACTCGATGATCGCGCGAAGGCTACTCTGGCGTGTCGGCAGATGGTGCGGCGCTTGCTCGACGAGATTGAGGCTTTGCTCAAACTCCTGGCACAGTTCTCGGCAAGACAGGACGCGCACCCAGGCGGCGGCAAGCTCCAGCCCGAGCGGAAGGCCCCCGAGCAGGCGGCAGAGCGCCCCGATCGCCGGCCAGTCGTCCCCCGTTGGCCGGAAGCCGGGGCTGACCCGCTCGGCCATGCGGCAGAAGAGCTCAACGGCAGGAGTCCGGGAGGCAGGCGCGTCCGCGTTAGGCACCGGAAGGCCCTGCAGGTGGTACGTCCACTCGCTGCGCAGCCGCAGAGCCTCGCGAGACGTGAGGAGTATCTTGATCTGCGGAGCGGCCTCGAGCATGGTCTCAAGCAGCAGGCGGTCTTCTCCAAGCACCTCCGCCTCGTCGAGGATGAGCAACGAGCGCCGGTTGCGGAGGCGATGGATGACCGCGTCC
>Ga0187846_10000151_pt1 | contig 41425 bp, 41 predicted proteins | sample TC_taG_FD_161473 | JGI IMG/M metagenome (GOLD analysis project Ga0187846, IMG submission 161473) | Biofilm microbial communities from the roof of an iron ore cave, State of Minas Gerais, Brazil - TC_06 Biofilm (v2) | ecosystem: Environmental > Terrestrial > Deep subsurface > Cave > Wall biofilm... | reverse complement strand
CCCCGCCCTCCTTTAGGTATACCTGCACGCGGCACGCCGTTCGCGATACGCCGCCCTCTGCCGTCTATCTACCGCACAACCACGCACTGCCGGGTGTTCGGCCCTCACCTCGCTGGGGAGTCGCCACGCGCCGCGCCTCAACCCCAGGCAGCTTGCTGAGCGCCTTCGCGCTTGTGGCAAGCCGCTGCGAGTTCGAATACGAGCCGATCGCTTTGGTAACGCGACGCGTCCCTCGCTGAGCTACCCCCCAAGTGACGATCTTACGCCCCGACGAACGCGGCACCGTCCGGATTCTAGGATGGACCGCACAGGCCTCAACCTCTCGACCGACCAGCCGTACACCCCGAAAAGTGGGCGCCGCCCCCGTCCCGATTGCCGCGCCGAGGCAACAAGGACTACGATGCTGCATCCATCCCCGGCCTTGCCCGTACAACGGTGGAAGAAGCGAGTTTTCGCCCAGTGGCGACCGGTCGAGCAAAGGAGACTGAAGATGAGTGCCAGGACTACGCAACCCACGGCGGTCAATTCGGCCGGACGTCGCAAGTTCCTCGCCGCGAGCGGCGCGCTCGCGCTTGCAGGCTGCGCGACGAAGCCGCTCGGCACGTACGAAACCGCCGAGGCCCCCGCACCGTCGTGGCGCGTGGGCGACCGATGGACCTACGCCCGCACCGACTACTACACCAGGCTCGACGCGGGGACCGTGACCCGCGAAGTCGTCGCCGCCGGACCGAGCGGCGCACGCGTGGTCACCCTGAGCAGGAACGGCCGGCTGCTCGACGACTCGACCTATTCCTCAGACGGGATTCAAACCACGGGCAACCTGAGCGAGGACACCCTTGATATCGCCGGCACCCTCAGCCCGCCGTTCGAGCGCTACGCGTCGCCGCTCGCGTCCGGCAGGGAATGGCGACAGAGCATGACGCGGACCGGTGCCGAGGGGTTCCACTACCCGGTCTGGGCGAGCACCCGCGTCGAGGGATGGGAGACGGTGAGAGCGGGCGGCCGCGACGTGCGCGCGATCCTGATCCGGCGTTCCTTGAACCTCGGCCCGAAAGATCCGTTCCACAGCATCCTGTATCACTACGAGCTCGAGTGGTATGCGCCCGAGCTGCGCGGGACCGCGCGGCTGCATGTACAGGAATGGTTGCGCGAGGGCTGGGGGGCGAATCCCGGTTCGCGCTACGTCTACGAGCTCGTCTCGTTCGCCGTAGGCTGATAGGCGAGCGCCTCAGGGCGTCTCGCCCCCCGCAGCATGACGGACCGCGCGCGCGAGGCGGTCGTTGATCGCCGTCCACGCCGGCGTCGTGGGCGGTGCTTCCACCAAAATCAAATCCACGTTCTGCGCGTCAAGGGCACGCAAGTTCGCATAGAAATCGTGCGCGTACTGCGCGGGCACCACCGGCACGACGCGCTGCAGCAATGGTCCGAGTCGCGGCACGGTCACCTCGAGCGCCAGCACGCCGACGCGGCGGCCCTTGTGCGACGCGAGCGTCTCGAGGATCTGCACGCGGCGCGCGAGCTTCACTGCGGCGCGCGGCGCGTAGTGCACGGCATGCGAGCCCGGCGCGCGCGGGGCGGTGGCGTCAGGCGGGGCAAGCGTCTCGCCGAGCGCCGCTTCGACCGCGCCGAGCATCACGCCACCGGGACGCAGGCACCGTGGGCGCTCGCCGGAGAAGTCGATGATCGTCGACTCGATGCCGACCGGGGTCGCCCCGCCGTCGAGGATCAATGGCACCTCGAGCGCAAAATCGGCGAACACGTGCAGCGCCGTGGTGGCGCTCACCCGGCCGAACTTGTTTGCGGACGGCGCGGCCAGGGCACCGCCGAAGGCCGACAGCAGCGCGGCGGCCGCAGGGTGGGAGGGAACGCGCAAGCCCACCGTATCCTGCCCGCCGGTCACCGCGTCGAGCACGCCCGGCGCGCGCTTGAGGACCAGCGTGAGCGGTCCGGGCCAATACGCCCGGGCAAGTCGGCGCGCGCCGTCGGGGATTTCCCGCGCCCACGACTCGAGCGCCCCGGCATCGGCAAGGTGGACGATGACCGGGTGACTCTCCGGCCGGCCCTTCAGCGCGAAGATTTTTGCGACCGCAGCCGCATTCGCGGCATCCGCGCCCAGTCCGTACACGGTCTCGGTCGGAAAAGCGACGACCGCGCCCGCCTGCAACAGCTCGACCGCGCGCGCGATCGCGGCCGCGTCCGCGCTCTGAACGTTGGTCGGTTCAGGCGGCGCCGGAGCAGCCGGCGCGGCCCCGATTCCCGGCGGCGGGGAGCTCACGCGCCGTCGGCGAGGAGGCGCAGCGCCTCGTGGTACTTCTCGGCCGTGCCCGCGAGCACGGCCGCGGGGAGTCTGGGCGCGGGCGGCTGTTTGTTCCAGCCTTGCGTCTCCAGCCAGTCGCGCACGAACTGCTTGTCGAAGCTGGGTGGGCTCATGCCGACGCGATACTGGTCGGCCGGCCAGAAGCGCGACGAGTCGGGCGTCAGCGCTTCGTCGATCAGGTACAGCTTGCCGGCGGCGTCGGTCCCGAACTCGAACTTCGTGTCGGCGATGATGATGCCGCGCGACCGCGCATGCTCCGCCGCCTCGGTGTAGAGCGCGAGGGTAGCCTCGCGCACCGCGCGTGCGCGTTCAGGCCCGACCAAGCGCTCCGCCTCGGCGAACGAAATGTTCTCGTCGTGCGTGCCGAACGCAGCCTTGGTGGACGGCGTGAAGATCGGCGCAGCGAGCTTCTCCGCCTCGCGCAGTCCGGGCGGCAACGGAATGCCGCAGATCGCACCGCTCTTCTGGTAGTCCTTCCACCCCGACCCGATGACGTAGCCGCGCGCGATGGCCTCGATCGGCAACGGCTTCAGACGGCGCACCACCATCGCGCGGCCCGCGACTTGATCGCGCTCCTCGGACACGACCACCGACTCGGGCGCGATGTCGGTCAGGTGATTGGGGATCACATGCGCGAGCTTGCGGAACCAAAACAGCGACAACGCCGTGAGCACCCGCCCCTTGCCGGGCACCGGCGTCGGCAGAACGACATCGAATGCCGAGAGGCGATCGGTCTGAATGACTAGCAGCTTGTCGTCACCGACCGCGTAGATATCGCGCACCTTGCCGCGGTGCAGAAACGGCAGGCTCTTGAGGCTCGACTCGAACATGGCCGCGCTCACCCCGGGAGCTTGGCGGCGAGCACCGCGTCGGCTTGTTTGCGGCGAAATCCCGCCAACCGCTCGCCGAGCGTGGCGTCGTCGATTGCGAGCATCGCCACCGCGAACAGCGCGGCGTTCACCGCACCGGCTTCGCCGACCGCAAACGTCGCGACCGGAATGCCCTTCGGCATCTGCACCATCGACAGCAGCGAGTCGAGCCCCAGCAAGTGCTTCGACGGCATCGGTACGCCGAGCACCGGGAGCGTCGTCTTCGCCGCAACGACACCGGCGAGGTGCGCCGCGCCGCCGGCCGCCGCGATGAAGCACGCCGCCCCCTTCGCTTCCATATCGGACACCCACCGTTCGAGCGCGGCCGGTGTCCGATGCGCCGACAGGGCGCGCGCTTCGTACGGGATGCCGAATTCCTTGAGCTGATCCGCCGCGGCGCGCATCACGTCCCAGTCGGACGCGCTCCCCATCACCACACCGACCAGGCGCTTCGGCATTCAGGCCGCCTTCTTCTCGAGCTCGGCGCGGTATTCGCCCATCGCCGCGAGCCCGTTCATGCGCGCTCGATGCTGTAGGAGCGCCTGCGCCTGCGCGACGTTTTGCGCCGCGCCCCTCCAGGCCTTGAGCGAGGGCGCCTGCAACGCGCGGCCGTACGAGAACGTGATCGGCCAGGGCAGCTTGCCCTTGTACATTTGGTTCATGGCGTTGAGATGCGCGGTGGCGTGCTCGTCGCTCTGCCCGCCGGAGAGGAAGGCGATGCCGACCACCGCCGCCGGCACGCAGCGCTTGAGCAGGCGCACGGTGCGCTCGGCGACCTCTTCGACCCCCGCTTGCGCTGGGCAGTCCTTGCCCGAGATCACCATCGAGGGCTTGAGCACCGACTCCTCGAGCACCACGCGGTTGATGTACAGCGCCTCGTACACGGCGTTGAGCGTCCACTCGGTCACTTCTTCGCAGCGCTCGATTGTGTGGTCGCCGTCCATCAGCACCTCGGGCTCGACGATCGGCACCAGCCCGTTCGCCTGGCAGATCGCGGCATAGCGAGCGAGCGCGTGCGCGTTGGCCGCGATGCACGTGGTGGAAGGCATGTCCTTGCCGATCGTGATCACGGCGCGCCACTTCGCGAACTTCGCGCCAAGCTTCACGTACTCCTGGCAGCGCTTCGGCAGCTTGTCGAGGCCTTCGGTGACCTTCTCGCCGGGACAGAAGGCGAGTTCGACCGCGCCGGTGTCGACTTTGATGCCGGGGAGTACGCCCTGTCGGGTCAGCACTTGGGGAAAGGGCGTGCCGTCGGCGGCCTTTTGCCGCAGCGTCTCATCGTAGAAAATGACGCCGCTGATGTGGTCGCCGAGGCCCTTCGGCGTGAACAGCATGTCGCGGTAGGCGCGACGGCTCTCCTCGGTCGACTCGATGCCGATCGACTTGAAGCGCTTCTCGATCGTGCCGGTGGACTCGTCGGCGGCGAGAATGCCTTTGCCGCGGGCAACCATGCCTCGGGCGACTTTCGCGAGCTCGCTCATGATTTGACTCCTATCGGGAACTTTGCGGGACGGAACGGGACGGCGGGAAAAGGCCGATTTTACCTCTGTCTGGGCGCCTGAAACCAATGCCGCTCAAGCGGCAGGATCAACAGCTCGTCTCGTGCCGGAGTTTGCACGTTGCGAGCACCTCGTCGGGTGAGCGCCGCCACCAGTTGTGCTTGGAAAAGATCTCGACCTCGTGCATGCCGCGGTAACCCGCCGCTTCCAGCCACGACCGGATGAGCGGGAGGTCGATCGCGCCGTCCCCCATCATGCCGCGGTCGAACAGGAGATCAGAAGTCGGGACGAGCCAGTCGCACAGGTGAAAGGCGAGGAGGCGCCGCTCGCCCGCGCGCTCGATCTGCGCCTTCAGCTCCGGGTCCCACCACACGTGGTAGACATCGACCGCGACCCCCAGGGCGCCGCTCGCCGACGAATCGAGCTCGTCGCAGAGGTCGAGGGCTTGGCTCAGCGTGTTCACGCACCCGCGCTCGGCGCAATACATCGGATGCATGGGCTCGATCGCCAGCGCGACGGCGCGCGCGCGCGCGTGATCGACGATCTCGCCCAGCCCGTCGCGCACCATTTCGCGCGCACCGGCGAGGTCCTTCGATTCCTTCGGCAAACCGCCTGCGACGATGACCAGGCACTTTGCCTCCAGCGTCGCCGCCTCGTCGATCGCGCGCCGGTTGTCGTCGATCTTCGCTAAACGGCCGCCGCGGTCGGGCGCGGGGAAGAATCCGCCGCGGCACACCCCGGTCACGACGAGCCCGTTGTCGCGGATGATGCGCGCTGCCTCTTTCACGCCGAGCTCAGCAATTCGCTCGCGCCATGGCGCAATGCCCCGCAGCCGGTGGCGCCGCAGCGCATCGACCGCCTGGCGCAGGTTGCACGACTCCCACAGCGTCGCGGTGTTGATCGACAGCGCCGCCGGATCGGGGGGTGTCATTTCGGGGCGCTAAGGGGTTGCCGGGAAGCCTTCAATCCGCAATGCCGTGCACCGCGAGCAGCTGCCGCAACCGGCTGCAGGCGAGCTCGGGATCGCGCAGTAGTCCGGCCTGGTCGGCGAGCCGGAACGCTTCGGCGAGATGCACGATGTGCCGGGCGCTCTGCTGCCCGCCGAGCAGGACGAAATGATCCTGATGCCCATTCAGCCAGGCGAGAAACACGAGGCCGGTCTTGTAGAAGCGGGTCGGCGCGCTGAAGAGGTGGCGCGACAGCGGCACCGTGGGCGCCAGCACCTCATGGAAGCGCGCGCGATCATTTTGCGCCAGGGCGGCGAGCGCAGCCGATGCCGCCGGCGCGATCGCGTCGAAGATGCCGAGCAGCGCGTCCGAATAGCCCGCTTCATCGCCCTCGATCAGCGCGGCGAAGTTGTAGTCATCGCCGGTGTACATGCGAACGCCCCGCGACGCAGCGGAGTCCTCACCGCCGCCCGGCGGCAGCCGGCGGCGCATCTCGATCTCTTTCCGCTGATCGAGGAGCGAGACCTTCACCCCGTCGATCTTCGCGGCGTTCGCTCGGATCACCGCCAGCGCGACCTCCATCGCCTTGTCCTGATCGTGGTAGCCCCAGTAGCCCGCCAGCGCCGGATCGAACATCTCGCCCAACCAGTGGATGATGACCGGCTCCCGCGCCTGCTGCAGCAGCTTGGTGTAGACGCGGTAGTAGTCATCGGGCGAGCTCGTGCAGGCGGCGAGCGCGCGGCTCGCCATCATGACGACGCGTCCGCCCGCCTGCTCGATCGCCGCGAACTGTTGCTCGTAGGCCGCGATGACCTGATCGATCGTGACCTTGGGGCCGGGCGCAAGCTGGTCCGTACCGGCCCCGGCGGCGAGGAATGCGCCTGGAAAGTCGCGTGCGGCGGCAATCGAGCGCCGGATGAGCTCGAGCGCGCTCGGCCAGTCGAGACCCGCGCCGCGCTGCGCGGTATCCATCGCCTCGGCGACGCCGAAGCCGAGCGACCAGAGGTGCCGCCGGAACGCGATGGTCGCGTTCCAGTCGATCGCGGGCTCGAGCCACGGCTCGTTCGCCGACCACGGATCGGCGACGACGTGGGCCGCCGCGTAGGCGACCCGGTTGAACGCCTGGGTCTGCCGCGTCGGGAACTCGCGCGGCGCCGACAACCGGTAGTTCGTGAGGCGCCGGTCCGCGGTCGGCAGCTTGATGGTGAGCGCGGTGCGCTGCGGTGCTTTCATGTCCGCCTTTCCCGCTTCGCTCGCCGCGCTCACGCGGTGAGCGGCGTCACTTCGACCCACCGCCGCTCGGCCCAGCTCTTGTGCGCGCAGTCGACGAGCTGCAGGCCCTTCGCGCCTTCGAGCAGCGACCACCGGAACGGCGCGTCCTCGCACACGTGCCGGATGAAGAGCTCCCATTGCGCCTTGAACGCGTTGTCGTAGGCGAGATTGGCCGGGACGCTCTGCCACGTGTCGAAGAAATCGATCGCCTGCGGGAGGTCCGGGTTCCACACCGGCTTCGGCGTATTCACTCGCGCCTGGGTACGGCACTGCTGCAGCCCGGCCACGGCCGAGCCGAGCGTACCGTCCACCTGCAAGGTGAGGAGGTCGTCGCGGCGCACCCGCACCGCCCAGGACATGTTCATCTGGGCGATGACGCCGCCGTGGAGCTCAAGCGTCGCGTAGGCGGCATCGTCGGCCGTGGCGCGGTATTTCTGGCCGCGCTCGTCCCAGCGCTCGGGAATGTGCGTCGCGCCGAGGCACGTGATGCCCTGCACTTCGCCGAAGAGGTTGTCGAGCACGTAGCGCCAATGGCACAACATGTCGAGGATGATCCCGCCGCCGTCCTCCTTGCGGTAGTTCCACGACGGCCGCTGCCCCGGCTGCCAGTCGCCCTCGAACACCCAGTAGCCGAACTCACCGCGCACCGCGAGGATGCGGCCGAAAAATCCGGAGTCGATCAGCAGCCGCAGCTTCAGCAAGCCGGGTAGCCACAGCTTGTCCTGCACCACGCCGTGCTTGACGCGGGCGGCGCGCGCGGCGCGGTAGAGCGCCAGCGCTTCGGCGAGGCTGGTCGCGGTCGGCTTTTCGCAGTACACGTGCTTGCCGGCCGCGATCGCCTGGCCGAGGATCGCCGGCCGCACCGGCGTCGATGCGGCGTCGAAGAACACGGTGTCTTCCTTGGCCGCGAGCGCCCGGTCGAGATCGGTCGTCCAGCGCTCCACGCCGTGCGCGCGCGCGAGCTCCCGGAGCTTGTCCGCATTGCGCCCGACCAGGATCGGGTCCGGCATGACCCGGGTGCCGTCGCCGAGCAGCACGCCCCCCTGCTGCCGGATCGCCGCGATCGAGCGCTGGAGGTGCTGGTTCGTCCCCATGCGCCCCGTGACGCCATGCATGATGATCCCAAGCCGTTTCTCTGCCATGCGATTCGCTTCCCGTTTGCGTCTGCCTCACCGCGGCCAGTCGCGCCGCCGCCACGAGCCTAGCGTGTCCGGCGGGCCTGTCAATTGCTCACCGGGGTGGCGACCCTATCGCCTGCGGCCCCCCCTCCCGGGCGCGCGGCCGGCTCAAGTTCGAGTCGTGAACCCGCCGCCAAGCGGATCCCCACCCCCGTCAGGGAATACGGCGGCGGGCGGGGCCGTTTGCTCGCTCGCCCGGAGCGGCTAGACCCCGGGGAGGGTGGCCGGGAGCGTGAACGGTGCCCGCAAGCCGTTCGTTACTGACTTGAAAAGCTCCAGCTGTTCAAGGGTATACTGCGTATACCTGAGGATCCAAAAGAAGCCATGTCCTGGCTCGACATCTACCTCGTCGCACTATTCGTCGCGCTGATCGGGCTGCTGGTCGCCAAGTTCCGCGGCTAGCGCGGACTGCGGTCCACGGTCCGGCGCCCAGGGGGGGCCGGGCGGCCATCCGCTTTAGCGGGCGCGCTTCGTCAGCGCGCGCGGATCGCTGCCGCAGGCCGGGGCGCTTCAGGGCTTTCGGTGTTCCCCTACCCGCACGATCTTCATCGTGTTCGTCCCGCCGGCCGTTCCGATCGGCTCGCCGAACGAGAGCACGATCAGATCGCCGACCGCCACCACCCCATTCTTGACCAGCACCGCCTCGGCCTCCTCGAGCAGCGCGTCCCGATCATGGCCGTGATACTTGACGGTGAGCGGATAGACGTCGCGGAATAGACTCACGCGGTAGCGCGTCGCGGTCTGCGAGGTGAGGGCGTAGATCGGCACGCCGCAGTTCACGCGCGACATCCAGAGGGCGGTCGACCCCGACTCGGTCAGAGCGGCAATCGCCTTCACCTTCAGGTGGTACGCAGTGAAGAGCGCCGAATTGGCGATCGACTGGTCGACGCGCGTGAACACGCGGTCGAGGAAGTCGCGGTCCAAGGTGACCGGGGAGGTCTTTTCCGCCTCGACGCAGACCCGGCTCATCGCCTCGATCGTCTCGACCGGGTATTTGCCGGCCGCGGTCTCGGCCGACAGCATGACCGCGTCGGTGCCGTCGAGGACCGCGTTCGCGACGTCGGACACTTCGGCCCGCGTCGGGACCGGGCTGGTGATCATCGATTCCATCATCTGCGTCGCGGTGATCGTCAGCCGGTGGCGTTCCCGCGCGAGCTGGATCATGCGCTTTTGCAGCGCCGGCACCGATGCGTCGCCCACTTCGACCGCGAGGTCGCCGCGCGCGACCATGATCCCGTCGCACGCCGCGAGGATGTCCTCGTACGCCTCGCGCTTCACCGCCTCCGCCCGCTCGATCTTCGCGATCAGGAGCGCCTTGCCGCCGGCCGCGCGCTGCAGCTCGCGCGCGAGGTACAGATCCTTGCCGCTCTTCGGGAAGGACACTGCCAGGTAGTCGGCATTGATGTGCGCCGCGACGCGGATGTCTTCCATGTCCTTCTGCGTCAGCGCCGGCGCCGTCAGGCCGCCGCCGAGTCGATTGATGCCCTTGTTGTTGGACAGCACGCCGCCGTGCCGCACCGTGTTGTGCACCTGGCCGGCCGTGACGCGGACCACGTCGAAGACGATCTTGCCGTCGTCGAGCAGGAGGACATCGCCCGGCTTCACGTCCTGCGGCAGCTCCTGGTAGTCGAGGCCGACGCCCGCCTGGTCGCCGAGCGCGCAGTCGGCGTCCAGGACAAACGGATCGCCGGTTCTGAGCGTCACGCGGCCCTCCTTGAACTTGCCGATCCGGATCTTCGGGCCCTGCAGGTCGGCCATGATGCCGACGGTGCGGCCGGTCTTGCGGCACAGCTCGCGCACCAGCGCGGCGCGGTTCAAATGATCATCGGCGCTGCCGTGCGAGAAGTTCATCCGCACGACGTCGACGCCGGCGCGGAACATGCGCTCGAGCACGTCGGCCTCGCTCGAGGCGGGACCGAGGGTGGCGACGATCTTGGTGCTGCGCGGCCGGCCCTGGCCGGCGTAGTCTTGAGCGGGAAGCATGCGACTCCTTCCGGTACCTGGTACTGGTACCGCGACGGTACGACGGGAACGACGATCGGTGCAAGCGTTTGCGGCGCTAGCCGCTCGCGCGGGCCTCGAGGATGGCGATCGCCGGCAGCCGCTTTCCCTCTAGGAATTCGAGGAAGGCGCCGCCGCCGGTCGAAATGTAGGAGATCCGGTCGGCGACGCCGTACTTGGCGATCGCCGCCAGGGTATCGCCGCCGCCGGCGAGCGAGAACGCGCTGCTCGCCGCAATCGCGTGCGCAATCGCGCGCGTGCCGGCGCCGAACTGGTCGAACTCGAACACCCCGACCGGACCGTTCCAGACCACCGTCCCGGCCGCGTGGAGCAAGCGCTCGAGCGAGCGTATGGTCTGCGCGCCGATGTCGAAGATGAAGTCGTCAGCGGCGATGTCCGCGATCGTCTTCGCTGTCGGCCGCGCGGCTGCGGACAGCTCCTTCGCGCACACGACATCGACCGGGATCGGCACCGCCCCGCCCTTCTGCGCCATCCGCTGCAAGATGTCGCGCGCCTCGCCGACGAGTTCCGGTTCGGCGAGCGATTTGCCGATCCGCGCGCCGCCGGCGAGCAGGAACGTGTTTGCGATGCCGCCGCCGACGATCAGCTGGTCGACCTTGTCCGCGAGCGCGGCGAGGATCGTGAGCTTGGTCGAAACCTTGGCGCCGCCGACGATCGCAACCAGCGGCCGCGCCGGGTTCACCAGCGCCTTGGAGAGCGCCTGAATTTCGGCCGCCATCAGCGGGCCGGCGCAGGCCACCGGCGCGAACCGAGCAATGCCGTGCGTGGTCGCCTCGGCGCGATGGGCGGTACCGAAGGCGTCGTTCACGTACACATCGCACAGCGCGGCCATCTTCTGCGCGAGCGCCGGATCGTCCTTTTTCTCGCCCCGGTTGAGGCGGCAGTTCTCGAGCATGACGACCGCGCCCGGAGCGGGCGCCACTTCGCCTGCATCGATCCAGTTCTGCTTCAGCGGCACCGGCTTGCCGAGCAGCTCGGCGAGCCGCTGTGCCACCGGCGCGAGCGAGTCCTCGGGTTTGAACTCGCCCTCCTGCGGCCGGCCGAGATGGGAGGTCACCATCACGCGCGCGCCGGCCTCGAGCGCGCGGCGGATGCCCGGCACCGAGGCGCGGATCCGCGTGTCATCGGTGATGCGCCCCGCAGCGTCCTGCGGGACGTTGAGATCGGCGCGGATGAAGACGCGCTTGCCCCGCAGGTCGAGATCGGCCAGCTGCAGGACGCTCATCGATCCCTCCGCGATGCGGGAAGGCGCGCGCCGATCGTTGGCGCGATTAGGCCGCCTTCGCCTGGGCCTGCGCGTTCATGAACGCGACCGTCGTATCGAGCATGCGGTTGCTGAAGCCCCACTCGTTGTCGTACCAGGCGCACACCTTGACGAGCGTGCCCTCGGACACCTTGGTCAGCGTCGCGTCGAAAATCGAAGAGGCGGGATTGTGATTGAAATCGACCGACACCAGCGGCTCCTTGGTGTATTCGAGGACGCCCTTGAGATCGGTGTCCGCAGCCTGCCTGACCGCGGCGTTCACCTCGTCGACGGTGGTCGCGCGCTTGGCGACGAACGAAAGATCGACTAGCGAGACGTTGATGGTCGGCACGCGTATCGCGAACCCGTCGAGCTTGCCGCTCAACTCCGGCAGCACCAGGCCGACTGCCGCGGCGGCGCCGGTCTTGGTCGGGATCATCGACATCGTGGCCGCGCGCGCCCGGCGCAGATCGCTGTGGTACACGTCGGTCAGGACCTGATCGTTGGTGTACGCGTGAATGGTGGTCATCAACCCGCACACGACGCCGATGCGATCGTGCAGCGCCTTGGCGAGCGGGGCGAGACAGTTGGTCGTGCAGGAGGCGTTCGAGATCACCGTATGCGAGCTCTTCAGCACGCCGTGATTGACGCCGTAGACAATCGTCGCATCGACGTCCTTCTCGCACGGCGCCGAGATGATCACCTTCTTCGCTCCGGCCGCGATGTGCGCCGACGCCTTGGCTTTGCTCGTAAAGAGGCCCGTGCATTCCAGCACGGCCTCCACGCCGAGCTCCTGCCACGGCAGCCGCGACGGATCCTTCTGCGCGCAGACGCGGATCTTGTCGCCGTTCACCACCAGGTAGTCGCCCTCCACGCCGACCGATCCCGGAAAGCGGCCGTGCGCCGTGTCGTACTTGGTGAGATGGGCGTTCGTGTTCGCGTCGCCGAGGTCGTTGATCGCGACGATCCGGATCGGATGCTTCTTGCCGCTTTCGTAGTGGGCGCGCAGGATCATGCGGCCGATGCGGCCGTACCCGTTGATGGCGACTGCGATGGTCATTCCAATACTCCTAGGATTCGAGGACGAGGACCGCAAAAAACGCCGCACCGCCAAAGGGCGCGCCAGGCCGCCGGCCGCTGCGACCCGCGGTGCGCTTTGGCCGCTAGCTCAAAACCCGCTTCACCGTCGCGACGACGTTCTCCACCGTGAAGCCGAAATGGCGAAACAGTTCGGGGCCCGGCGCCGATTCGCCGAAGCGGTCGATCCCGACGACCGCGCCGTGCGTGCTGTCCGCCGCGCCGACGTACTTGCGCCAGTAGTCGCTCACGCCCGCCTCGACCGCCACCCGCGGTACGCCGCGCGGCAGCACGCTCGCGCGATAGGCCGCATCCTGCCGGTCGAAGACGCTCGTGCAGGGCATCGACACGACGCGCACCGCAATGCCTTCGTCGGCGAGCTTCGCTTTGGCGCCGAGCGCGAGCGGCACTTCCGAGCCGGTGGCGATAATCAGCGCCTTCGGCTGCGCCGCATCGGCGATCACGTAGCCGCCGCGCCGAATGTTCGCGATCGCCTCGGCGTCGCGCCGTTGGAACGGCACGTTCTGCCGGCTGAGCACGAGCGCCGCGGGGCCGTCCTTGCGCTCGATCGCGGCGATCCACGCGCTAACCGCCTCGACCGTGTCGCTCGGCCGCCACAGGTCCATGTTCGGGATCAGGCGCAGGCTCGCCGCGTGCTCGATCGCCTGGTGGGTCGGGCCGTCTTCGCCCAGTCCGATCGAGTCGTGCGAGAACACGAAGATCGACCGCAGCTTCATCAGGGCCGCCAGGCGCAGCGCGTTCCGCGCGTAGTCGGAGAACGTGAGAAACGTACCGCCGTACGGGATGAAGCCGCCGTGCAAGGCGAGGCCGTTCAGCATCGCGCACATGCCGAACTCGCGCACCCCGTACGAAAGATAGTTGCCCGCCTCGGCGCGGCTCACCAGCCTCGAGCCCGACCACATCGTCAGATTGGACTGGGTGAGATCGGCCGAGCCGCCGATCAGCTCGGGCAGGATCGGCGCGAGGCCCTCGAGCGCGTTCTGCGAGGCCTTCCGCGTGGCGAGCGTCTCGGCCTTCGAGTTCGCCCGTTCGACCAGCGCGCGGACCTGCTCGGTCCAGCCGCTCGGGAGCTCGCCCGCCGTGCGGCGACGGAACTGCGCCGCGAGATCGGGAAATTTGCGTCCGTAGGCGGTGAAGCGCTCCTGCCACGCGGCTTCGAGCCGCACGCCCCGCCCGCGAGCGTCCCACGCCTCGTACACCTCCTGCGGCACCTCGAACGGCGGATACGGCCAACCGATCGCCGCGCGCGTCGCCGCGACCTCTTCTGCGCCGAGCGGGGAGCCGTGCGCGTCGTGCGTGCCCGCTTTCTTGGGCGCGCCGCGGGCGATGACGGTCTTGCAGCAGATCAGGCTCGGGCGGCGCTTGTCGAGCCGCGCCGCCTGGATCGCGGCGTCGACCGCGTCGACGTCGTGCCCGTCGACCCCCGGCACGACATGCCAGCCGTAGGCCTCGAAGCGCTTCGGCGTGTCGTCGGTGAACCAGCCCTTCACGTGACCGTCGATCGAGATGCCGTTGTCGTCATAGAGGACGATCAGCTTGCCGAGACCGAGCGTCCCGGCGAGGGAGCAAACCTCGTGCGACACGCCTTCCATGAGGCACCCGTCGCCGATGAACGCGTACGTGTGGTGATCGACGATGTCGAATTCCGGACGGTTGAACTCGGCCGCGAGCAGTCGCTCGGCGAGCGCCATGCCGACCGCATTCGCGAGGCCCTGCCCGAGCGGGCCGGTGGTGGTCTCGACCCCGGGCGCGAGCCCGTGCTCGGGGTGACCCGGCGTCATCGAGTGCAGCTGGCGAAAGCGCTTGAGTTCCGCTAGCGGCAGCTCATAGCCGGTGAGATGCAGCAAGGCATAGAGCAGCATCGACCCGTGGCCGTTCGAGAGGACGAACCGATCGCGGTTGGACCACGCGGGGTGGGTGGGGCTGTGACGCAAGTGTCGGTGCCACAGCGCGAGCGCGATCTCGGCCATGCCCATCGGCATCCCGGGGTGCCCCGAGTTGGCGGCCTGCACCGCATCCATGGCGAGGGCGCGGATCGCGTTCGCCATGTCGCGCTCGCGGGTCGGCTGCGCGCCCGGCTGCAGGACTGGGGCGGGGTTCGTCATCGGGGCGCGCCGCATCGGTCGTGCGGACGACGCGCGGCGAGATGCGATTATCGCGGAACCGCGCTGGTTTTTCCATCGCTGCCGCTTGGCGCTCACTTGGCTGTGGCTTTCGGGCCGGGAGCGCCCACGGCACGCCGCCGGATATCCATTAGCTTGAGGATCATGGGGGTCAGGATGAGCTGCATCGCGAGCTCCATCTTGCCGCCCGGCACCACGATGATGTTCGGTCGCGACATGAACGAGTCGCGGATCATCGACAGCAAGTACGAAAAATCGATGCCTTTCGGGTGAGCGAAGCGGATCACCACGAAGCTCTCGTCGTGGGTCGGGATGTAGCGCGCGATGAACGGGTTCGACGTGTCCACCGTCGGCACGCGCTGGAAGTTGACGTGGGTGCGCGAGAACTGCGGGCAAATGTAATTCACGTAGTCCGGCATGCGCCGCAGGACGGTGTCGACCACCGCCTCGGTCGAGTAGCCGCGCATCGCCTTGTCGCGGTGGAGCTTCTGGATCCACTCGAGGTTGATGATCGGCACCACCCCGATGAGGAGATCCACATGCTTCGCCATGTTCACGTTCCCGGTGACCACCGCGCCGTGCAGCCCCTCGTAATAGAGGAGATCGGTGCCGGCGGGGATCTCCGTCCAGGGCGTGAAGGTGCCGGGGTCCTGCTTATGGCGCGCCGCCTCCCGCTCGTCGTGCAGATAGCTGCGGATTCGCCCGGCGCCCGCCTCGCCGTAGCTGCGGAAGAGCCCCTCCAGCGTCTCGAACAGGTTCGCCTCCGGGCCGAAGTGGCTGAAATGGGGATTGCCCTGCTGTGCCGCCTCGGCCATCGCCGCTTTCATCCCGGCCCGGTCGTAACGATGGAAGGCGTCGCCTTCGAGGGTGACGGCGTTGATGCCCTCGCGGCGGAAGATCCAGTGGAACGTCTCCGTGACCGACGACGTTCCCGCGCCCGAGGACCCGGTGACTGCGATGATCGGATGCTGCGCCGACATGACCCCTCCCGACAAAACAATCCTTCTCGCCCGGGCGCCGCGATCCTGGCCGCGGGGCCGCGCGCGCCGCCGGCTCACGCCTGCGCGAACAATGATCGCTCGTTGAACAGCGGCGAGGTGTAGGGCTGGTCGAGGCCGAGCGCGTGCTCGCGGTGGTAGCGCTCGATCCGCTCGACCTCCGCGCGCGATCCGAGGACGAGCGCCACCCGCTCATGGAGCGCGGCCGGCTCGAGCTCGAGCACGCGCGCGCGCCCGGTCGACGCCGCGCCGCCCGCCTGCTCGATCAGCATCGCCATCGGATTCGCCTCGTACAGCAAGCGCAGGCGGCCCGGCTTGGCCGGGTCTTTGGTGTCCGCCGGGTACATGAAGAGGCCGCCGCGGACGAGGATCCGGTGCACCTCGGCCACGAGCGAGGCGATCCAGCGCATGTTGAAGTCGGCGCCGCGCGGCCCGCTGCGGCCGGCGACGCATTCGGCGACGTAGCGCCGCACCGGCGGTTCCCAGAACCGCTCGTTCGAGGCGTTGACGGCAAACTCGCGCGCCTCGGTGGGAATGCGCATATTGCGATGCGTCAGCATGAATTCGCCGATCCCGCGGTCGAGCGTGAAGCCGTACACGCCCCGCCCGAGCGTCAGCACCATCATTGTAGTCGGGCCGTAGATCGCGTAGCCGGCGCACGCTTGCCGCACGCCGGGCTGCAGAAAGTGCTCGACCGCGGGCTCGCTCACGCCCTCCGGCGCGCGCAGCACCGAGAAGATGCTGCCGACCGAGACGTTCACGTCGATGTTCGACGAGCCGTCGAGCGGGTCGAAGGCGAGGAGGTACCGGCCGCGCGGGTAGGCGGCCGGGATCGCATACACCTCGCCCATCTCCTCGGAGGCCATGCCGGCGAGGTGGCCGCCCCATTCGTTGGTGCGGATGAAGATATCGTTCGCGAGCACGTCGAGGCGCATTTGCGCTTCGCCCTGGGCGTTGGTCGTGCCGGCGGCGCCGAGGCCCTGGGCGAGCGCCCCCTGGCCGACCAGGAACGCGATGCGCTTGCAGGCGAGGCGAATGTCGTTCAGGAGCGCGGTGAATCCGCCGCTCGCGTGCGGGACCTTGCGCTGTTCCTCGATGATGAACTCGGTCAGCGTCTGCTCGCGCTCGGGCGGCATGCCGGTTCCTTCTTTAGGCCGCATCCGGAAGCTCGTTCGCGCCGGCGTGCAGCGCCGCGAGCTCGCGCAGCGCGAGGTAGGGGCCGCCAATTTTCCGGGCGCTCGCCCAATCGAGCGGCGCGGCCGGATCGCCGAGGCTCGGCAGGACGAGATCGGCACCGCTGAAGTCCTGGGCCGCGGTCCAGACCGTGGGCGTGACCACGGTGTAGAGGCCGGCCGCCTTCGCCGCCTGCACGCCGTTCCCGGAGTCCTCGAACGCGACGCAGGACGACGCCGGGAGCCCGAGCGCCCCGAGCACGAGCTGGTAGATGTCCGGCGCCGGCTTCTTGACCGGCACCTGATCGCCGCAGGCGATGGTTGCGAACTTGCGGTACGCATCGCGGCCGAGATTGGCCGAGATCAGCGCCTCGACGTTGGCCGCGCTGGTGGTGGAGGCGATCGCGACGCCGACGCCCGCCGCCTGGGCGTCCTGGATGAGTCGCGCGACGCCAGGGCGAAACGGCGCGCGGCCATCGGCGATCAGCTCGGTGAACAGTCGCGTCTTCGCGCGGTGGATCGCCGGCGTCAACTCCTTCAGCCGGGCCTGCTCGCCCGCTGGCAGGCCGAGCGACTCGATGTACTGCGCGATGCGCTCCTTGCCGCCGGAAATCGCCAGCAGCCGGGCATACTGCTCCCGGTTCCAATCCCACCACAGCTCGAACTGGACGAACGCCGCGTTGAACGCCTGGCGGTGCGTCTCCTCGGTGTCGGCGAGCGTACCGTCCACGTCGAAGATCAAGGCCTCGAGGCTCATCGCCCGTGCCCCGCTAGCGCGTCACACCGGCGTGCCGCGATAGATCAGCATCGCGGTGCCCTGCGTCTGCCGTTTCTTGTCGTAGCCGACCAGGCGCACGTGGTTGCCGGCGTTCGCCGCGTGGCAGGCCTCGGCCTGGGCGAGCACGCGCTCGACGCTCGTCTCACCGAACAGCGGCAGCTGCCACATGTACCAGTACGAGCCGGCCGTATGCTGCGGCTCGGTGTGCTCGATGGCCGGTGTCCAGCCGCGGTCGAGGAGGTACTGGATCTGCGTGCGCAGCCGCTCGGGCGACAGGGGCGGCAGATACGAAAACGTGCCGAGCCTGCGGCTGGCGGGGTCCGACAGCCGCGATCCGTAGTCCACCATGGTGCTCATCTTCCCTCCGCTATGCCGCCTGGGCGACATCGAGTTTATCGACCGTGTCGAACTCGAACCTGATTTCGCGCCACGTCTCCATCGCCGTCTTGAGCTCGGGGCTCAAGCGCGCCGCCGCGCCGAGGATCTCCTTGCCGTCCCGCTCGAGGTTGCGGCCGGCATTGCGCGCCTCGACGCACGCTTCCAGCGCGACCCGGTTCGCCGCCGCGCCCGCGGCGTTGCCCCACGGATGCCCGAGCGTGCCGCCGCCGAACTGGAATATGGCATCGTCGCCGAAAATTGCGAGCAGCGCCGGCATGTGCCAGACGTGGATGCCGCCCGAGGCCACCGCGAACACACCGGGCATGGAACCCCAGTCCTGGTCGAAGAAGATCCCGCGTGCGCGGTCCTCCTTGATGTAGCGCTCGCGCAGCAAGTCGATCCAGCCGCGGGTGGCCGCGCAGTCGCCTTCGAGCTTGCCGACGACCGTGCCGGTGTGGAGGTGGTCGCCGCCCGACAGGCGCAAGGCCTTCGCGAGCACCCGGAAGTGGATGCCGTGGTGCGGGTCGCGGTCGATCACCGCGTGCATCGCGCGGTGGATGTGCAGCAGTACGCCGTTCTCCCGGCACCAGTTCGCGAGCCCGGTGTTGGCGCAGAATCCGCCGGTCAGGTAGTCGTGCATGATGATCGGCATGCCGAGCGACTTCGCGAACTCGGCGCGCTGGTACATCTGCTCCGGCGTCGGCGCCGTGACGTTCAGATAGTGGCCCTTGCGCTCGCCGGTCTCGGCTTCGGCCTTGCGGATCGCCTCGGCGACGAACGAGAACCGATCGCGCCAGCGCATGAACGGCTGCGAGTTGATGTTCTCGTCGTCCTTGGTGAAGTCGAGTCCGCCGCGCAGGCATTCGTAGACGGCGCGCCCGTAGTTCTTCGCCGACAACCCGAGCTTCGGCTTGATCGTGCAGCCGAGCAGCGGCCGCCCGTACTTGTCCAGCTTGTCGCGCTCGACCTGGATGCCGTGCGGCGGCCCGCCGCAGGTCTTGACGTAGGCGATGGGAAAGCGCACGTCTTCCAGCCGCAGCGCCCGGATGGCCTTGAAGCCGAACACGTTGCCGACGAGCGAGGTGAAGACATTGACCACCGAGCCTTCCTCGAACAGATCGATCGGGTAGGCGACGAAGGCGTAGAAGCAGCTCGGGTCGCCGGGCACCTCTTCGATGCGGTAGGCGCGGCCCTTGTAGTAGTCGAGGTCGGTGAGCAGATCGGTCCAGACCGTGGTCCAGGTGCCGGTCGAGGACTCGGCGGCCACCGCCGCGGCGGCCTCCTCGCGCTCGACGCCCGCCTGCGGGGTGATCTTGAAGCAGGCGAGGAGGTCGGTGTCCTGCACCCGATAGTCGGGCTCCCAGTAGGTCTGCCGATACGCTTTCACGCCGGCGCTGTAGGTCTTGGTGGCCATCTCGTCTCCAGTTGCGGCACCCCCAGCAAGAATTGCTCGGGGCGCTCGGGGTGTCACGGGCAAGGCCCGAGGGTAGTCGTGCCCGTTCATAAGAGATAGTCACGATTTCTTATCTCTTTGATAAGCTATGGCTGATCATAAGGAGGCGCTCCATGCCGTTACGGCACGCCACGCTCCGGCAGCTGAAGGTGTTCGAGTCGGTCGCGCGCCAGCTGTCCTTCTCGCGCGCGGCGACCGAGCTGCACCTCACTCAGCCCGCGGTATCGATGCAGGTGAAGGCGCTCGAGGATCAGGCCGGGCTGCCCCTCTTCGAGCATATCGGCAAGAAGATCTTCCTCACCGAGGCCGGCCGTGAGCTGTATGGGCGCAGCCACGCCGTGATCGAGGAGCTCCGGAGCGCCGAGGAAGCGCTCGACGCGATGCGCGGTCTCACCCACGGCCGGCTCACGATCGCGGTGGTGTCGACCGCCAAGTACGTCGCGCCGTCGCTCCTCGCCCGCTTCCTCAAGCAGCACCCGGGCGTCACGCTGAAGCTCGCGGTCGACAATCGCGAAGCGATCATCGCTCAGCTCGAGCGCAACGCGGTCGACTTCGCGATCATGGGCCGTCCGCCGCAGACCCTCGACACGGTGGCCGAACCCTTCGCGCCCCATCCGCACGTGATCATCGCGCCGCCCGACCACGCGCTCGCGCGCCAGCGCCGCATTCCGCTCGGACGGGTCGCCGCGGAGACCTTCATCATTCGCGAACCGGGCTCGGGGACCCGGGGGCTGCTCGAGCGGCTGTTCGCCGAGCACGACCTGCCGCTCAACGTGAGCATGGAGATGGCCTCCAACGAGACGATCAAGCAGGCGGTGATCGCCGGAATGGGTCTCAGTCTCTTGTCGCTGCACACGATCGGACTGGAGCTCGCCACCGGCCGGCTCGCGACGCTCGACGTCGTCGGGCTGCCGATCGTGCGCAACTGGTACGTAGTGCATCTCGCGCAGAAGCGGGTGTCGCCCGTCTCCCAGGCGCTGAAGGCGTTCCTCCTCGCCGAGGGCGCGAAGCTCCTCGAAGCGACGCATCCGCCCGCGCGCGGGCGCTCGCCCCGCGCCGAGCGTAGGCTCTATAATCGGCGCGGTCTGTGAACCGGCCGGGCTTGAATCACGCGGCCGGTTTTTTTGTTGTGGAGGCACCTCGAATGGCCAACGTTGCTTTCATCGGGCTCGGCGTGATGGGCCGCCCGATGGCCGGCCATCTTGCCGCGGCCGGTCACGACATGACGGTGTACAACCGCACGCACGCGCGCGCCGCGAGCTGGGTGGCCGCGCACGGCGGCCGGCTCGCGGACTCGCCGCGGGCGGCGGCGCAGGGCGCGCACCTCGTGTTTTCCTGCGTCGGCGACGATCCCGATCTGCGCGCGGTCACCGTGGGGCCGGACGGGGCGTTTCAAGCGATGGCGCCGGGCTCGATCTATGTCGACCACACAACCGCCTCGGCGCGGCTCGCGCGCGAGCTCGCGGCGAACGCTGCCGAGCGGGGCATCGCGTTCCTCGACGCACCGGTTTCGGGCGGCCAGGCGGGCGCACAGAACGGCGCGCTCACGGTGATGGTCGGCGGCGATCCGCAGGCGTTCGAGCGGGCGCGGCCGGTAATCGCGCATTTCGCGCGCGCCGTGACGCTGATGGGCCCCTCCGGCTGCGGTCAGCTCACGAAAATGGTGAACCAGATCTGCGTGATCGGCGTCGCCCAGGGGCTCGCCGAGGCGATCGATTTCGGCCGGCGCGCCGGGCTCGACATGCGGCGCGCGCTGCAGGCGATCGCGCAGGGCGCAGCAACCTCCTGGTTCCTGGAAAACCGCGGCGCGACCATGATCGATGGCCAATTCGACTTCGGCTTTGCCGTCGACTGGATGCGCAAGGATCTGCGCCTCTGCGCCGAAGAGGCGGCGGCGAACGGCGCCCAGATCGCCATGACCAGGCTCGTCGACGGCTGGTTGGCGGAGATCCAGGCCCGCGGTGGCGGGCGGCAGGACATCTCGTCGCTCATCCGGCGACTTTAGCGCGGCCTAGCCCCGCGGTCCCATGCTCGAGATGCCCCTCGCTGCGCCGGTCGATTATGTCCCGGCCGTGCAGCCGCCCGACCCGGCCCCGGCGGACGCCCTGTGGTTCGTCTTCCGCGCCGAGCGCCTCCTGGTCGAGGCCGGCGCGCCGCTGACAGGCACCCCGGAGGACCCGCGCGCCTGGCCCCGACCGAGCTGGGCGCGGTTGCCGCGTGCGACCGCGCCGGCGGACTTCGGGGTCGCGCCGTTGCGCACCCTCTACCTCGGGCGGCTCGGGGCGGAGCACTGCTTCGCCGCCGAGAGCGCCGCCGACGCCGCGGCCGCGATGGGATTCGCCTGGCACGGACTGCGCTCGCTGTTCGGCGTGCTCGATGAGGCCGCGTTCGCCCTGGCCGGCCGCGCGCTCCAGCTGATCGACTGGGACCGCACCCACCTGTTTTGCGGCCGCTGCGGCACGCCCACCGCCCGTCGCGCGACGGAGCGCGCGCGCGAATGCCCGGCGTGCGGGCTGGTCGCGTACCCGCGGCTCGCGCCCGCGGTGATGGCGCTCGTGCGGCGGCTCCCCGACGAGATCCTGCTCGCGCGGAGCGCGCGGTTTCCCGCCGGGATGTACAGCGCGCTCGCCGGCTTCGTCGAGCCGGGCGAGACGCTCGAGCAGTGCCTCGCGCGGGAGGTGCTGGAGGAGGTCGGCGTCCGCGTGCAGAACGTGCGTTATTTCGCGAGCCAGCCGTGGCCGTTCCCGCACTCGCTGATGATCGCTTTCGTCGCCGACTGGCAAAACGGCGAAATTAGTATCGAACCTCTTGAAATCGAGGCCGCGCAGTGGTTTAAAATCCGCACCTTGCCGCGGCTGCCGCAGCCGATTAGCATCGCGCGGCGGCTGATCGACGCGGTGATCGCGGAAATGTCGACTGGGATCCGATGAGGCACGGGCGAGGCGCCCGTGCCGCGTTGGTTGGGGGAGATGCTCGCATGCCCTCGGGCGGCGGTACACAGCATCTTGGGTTGTTTAACGACGACTTGGGGATGTATGCGAATTGGACGGATTGCACATCGTTGCAAACCTGTACCGCTGCCGGGGAGACGCGCGGTACCTGACTGACGCGGACGCACTGCGTCGTTTCTGCTTCGACACCATCGGTGATTCCGGTCTCGCCATCTTGGGCGACCTGTTTCATCAATTTCCCGGCGGCGGCGGGGTGACCGGGTGCGTGGTGCTGGCGGAGTCGCACGTCGCGGTCCACACCTGGCCGGAGCTCGAGGGCGTGACGCTCGACGTCTACGTGTGCAACTACACGCGTGACAACAGCGCCCGCGCCCGGACCGTCGTCGACGAATTCGTCGCGCTGTTCGCGCCCGAGGACGTCGTGCGCCACGACGTCCCGCGCGACCGGCAGCATATGTACGAGCACTTGAACGGCGATTTCGGGTTCTTCATCCGTTCCTCGAAGCTGCTCGGGGCGCGTAAGACGAGGTTCCAGGAGCTCGAAGTCCACGAGAGTCCGCAGTTCGGCAAGCTGTTCCGGCTCGACGGCTGCTTCATGACCTCGGAGAAGGAGGAATTCGTCTATCACGAATGCATGATCCATCCGGCGGCCACCGCCCACCCGGCGCCCAAGAAGGCGTTGATCATCGGCGGCGGGGACGGCGGCGCGGCCGAGGAGCTCCTGAAGCATCCGTCGGTCGAGCGCGTCACGCTGGTCGAGCTCGACGGCGAGGTGATCGAGACCGCAAAACGGCACTTCGGCGCGGTCCATCGCGGCGTGTTCGACCACCCGCGGCTCGAGCTGATCGTGGACGACGGCATGAAGTTCCTGGCCGAGACCGCCGAGCGGTTCGATCTGATCGTGCTCGACCTGCCCGACCCGATCGGTCCCGCCAGCGCGCTGTACGAGGAGCCGTTCTTCCGCCATTGCCGCCGCGCGCTCGCCTCGGGCGGCGCGGTCACCCTGCACATCGGCCCGCCGTGGTCGAAGCCCGAACGCGTGCGGCAGCACGCCGAGCGGCTCGCGAACGTGTTTCCGATCGTGCGGCCGTTCACCGTGTACGTTCCGCTTTACGGGACGCTGTACGCGATGGCGGTTTGCTCCGACGCGCTCGACCCGTTGACGGTCACGGCGGCAGAGCTCGACAAGCGGCTCGCGAAACGGGGCGTCGGCGAGCGCAGCTACTACAACGGCGCCGTCCATCACGCGCTGTTCGCACTGCCGAACTTCGTGCGCGAGCTGACCGCGGCGACCGAACGGCCGCGCATCGTGCCCAGAGGCCGGGTTGCAGGTTCGAAGTAGCGATCGGCCGACGCGCGCGGATCGCGCGCGCTCAGCACGCGGGGGCCCGGTTCATGCCGGGCCTGCCTGGTTGAATCGGCCTCGATCGGCGCCGATCGCGCCGCCGGTTCAGCCGGCGCTCGGCCGCGCCACGAACACGCTGCGCGCGCGCGGCGGCAGGCCGAGAAAACGGCAGTCCGGTTCCGGTTGGCGGCCGCTCACGATGTCGGCGAGCGCCCGGCCCGACCCGCATGCCATCGTCCAGCCGAGGGTGCCGTGCCCGGTGTTCAGGAACAGGTTGGGGTAGCGCGTGCGGCCGATGACCGGAACGTTTGACGGGGTCGCCGGCCGCAAGCCGGTCCAGAACTCGGCGCGCTCGGGCCGCCCGGCGCCGGGAAAGAGCTCGAACGTGCGCTGCACAATCGCGCCGCAGCGCAGGTCGTTGACCGCGGTGTTGTAGCCGTTCAACTCGGCTGTCCCCGCCGCGCGCAGGCGATCGCCCAGTCGCGAGAAGACGAGCTTGTGCTCGTCATCCGACAGGCTCACGGTGGGCGCCTCGTCGCCGGGCTCGAGCGCGAGGGTGATCGAGTAGCCCTTCAGCGGGTACACCGGGATCGCGATCCCGAGCCCGCGCAGGACGAGCGGGCTGTAGGCACCGAGCGCAACGACGTAAGCATCGGCGCGCATCGACTCGTCGCTGCCGTCGGCGTCGGCCAGCACCACGCCCACGACGCGGCCGCTCTCGGCGTCGAGGCGCTTGATCGAGCGCCCGTACAGAAAGCGCGCGCCGGCGCGCGCGGCAAGCTGCGCGAGGGCCTGGGTAAATTTGAGCGCATCGCCCGACTCGTCGCCCGGAGCGTACAGGCCGCCGACAATCCGATCGGCGGCGTGCCGCAGCGCCGGCTCGATCGCAATGCAGTCCGCGGCGCTCTTCACTTCCCGCTCGGCACCGTAGTGCCGCAGGAGCGCCGTCTGAGCGCTCGCGCGCTCGAACTCGGCCTCGTCGGTGAAGAACTGCAGGATGCCGCGCGTGAGCTGGTCGTACTGGATGCCCGTGTCGCGGCGCAGCTCGCGCAGCGCGGCCCGACTGTACAGCGCGAGCGCGAGAATCTGACGCATGTTGTCGCGCGTGCGCGACGGCAGGCACTCGACCAGGAACCGCAGCCCCCACCGCCATTGCCGCCAATCGGCGCGCATCCGGAAGAGGAGCGGCGCGTCTTCGCGGCCGAGCCACTCCACGATCTTCGCCGGCGCACCGGGGTTGGCCCACGGTTCGGCGTGGCCGGTCGAGATCTGCCCGCCATTCGCGAAGCTCGTCTCGAGTCCCGCCGCGCCCTGCCGCTCGATCACCGTGACCTCGTGGCCCGCGCGCGCGAGATACCACGCGCTCGTCGTGCCCACGACGCCGGCTCCCAAAACGATCACTCGCATCGTTGCGCTGCTCGACTGCGGCCCCAGAACGCAAAAGGGGGTGCAAGCTCGCGCTCCACCCCCCTTCCTGCCCGAAGCCTGCTTCCCAATCTACTTGAGCGCTTCGCCTGCGGTCAAGCGAGCGGCTGCCGCAAGGCGTGCGATTCGTCGCGCGGCACGGGCGCCGCGCGCCGCTGGCCAAGCGCGGCGGGATGCGCGCCCGGGCGCGCGATCACTTGACTACGCGCAGGCTCGGTTTGCCGCCGCCGGGGGGCGCGGGCGGTTCGGGGCGGGCGGGCGATTCGGCGAGCGCCTGACCGCCTTCCGCCGATGACGCCTCCCTGTTGCGGTCGATCTCAAACGACATGCCTTGCCCGTTCTCGCGCGCGAAGATCGCCGCCACTTGAGCGACGGGAATTGCGAGCTCCCGCGCCACGCCGCCGAAGCGGGCGGCGAGCTCGATGACATCGTCTCCCATCTTGAGGCGCTGCGTGGCGAGCGGCCCGATGTTGAGCACGATCTCGCCGCTGCGGACGTACTCCTGGGGCACCCGCGTATTGGTATCGACCACCACCGAAATGTACGGGGTCAGGCCATTGTCGACGCACCATTCGTACAGCGCGCGCAGGAGATACGGCTTGGTGGAGGTCGGTTCAGCCATGCGCGCCGAGTGTACGCCTGCCACGGGTGCCCGGTGGCGCCGGCCGTGGAAATGGACCGCGCGCGCCAGTGCCGGGATCCCGGCTCATTGCGGGGGTCCGCGCCAGGTCGGAACGCGCGGGCGCACGGCTCATTTGCGCATCACCTTCTCCGAGGGAGTGAGCGCGTCGATGAACGCCGGCCGGCTGAACAGCCGCTCGGCGTACTTCATCAGCGGCGCGGCGGACTTCGGCAGCGACACGCCGTAGTAGTCGAGGCGCCACAGCAACGGGCTGATCGCAACGTCGAGCATCGAGAACTCGTCGCCGAGCATGTATTTCTGCTTCGTGAACACCGGCGCGAGCTCGGTGAGCCGGTCGGAGACGTGCTGGCGCGACTTCTCCTGCTGCTTCGCGTTGCCCTGCTCGAGCGCATCGATCTGGCTGAACAGCTCCACTTCGAAGTTGAACAGGAACAGCCGCGCCCGCGCGCGCATCACCGGATCGGCCGGCATCAGCTGCGGATGCGGGAAGCGCTCGTCGATGTACTCGTTGATGATATTCGCCTCGTACAGGATGAGGTCGCGCTCAACGAGCACCGGCAGCCGGCCGTACGGGTTCATCACCGCGATGTCCTCCGGCTTGTTGTACATGTCGACATCGATGATCTGGAAATCCATCCCCTTCTCGTACAGCACGATGCGGCAGCGCTGCGAGAACGGGCAAGTCGTTCCTGAGTAAAGGTTCATCATTTCGCTCTACCTCGGGCCCCCGAATCGCGCGGGGGCGCCAAGAAAAAAAGCGCGGCGAGCGATGGCCGCCGCGCCTTGCTGCAGATGGGGTCTCAGTGCACGTGTTTCCAGTACGACTGCTTCAATAAATACGCGAGCAGAATCATTATGGCGAGGCTGAACAGCACCCACACCCCGAGCTGCTTGCGCGCCACCTGGTGCGGCTCGCTCATCCAGGCGAGGAAGTTCACCAGATCGTAGACGGTCCGGTCGTATTGCGCAGTCGACTGCGTCCCGGGGCGCACCATTTCCAGCGTCGCGACCCGGAGCGGCTGCCCGTCCTCGCCGAGGATCGGCTTGCCGTCCTTGACGGCCGCCTCCTCCTTGAGGACCCGCTCACCTTGCAGCCGCCACAGCGCGTGCGGCATGCCGACGTTCGGGTACACGGTGTTGTTCCACCCGGTCGGCCGCTCCGGATCGCGGTAGAAGCCGCGCAGGTAGGTGTAGAGCCAGTCGGCGCCGCGCGCGCGCGCGATCACCGACAGATCGGGCGGCACCGCGCCGAACCACTCCTTCGCGTCCTTCGGCGCCATCGCGATCGACATCGGCATCCCGACCTTCTCGGCCGTGAACATCAGGTTGTCCCGGATCTGATCCTCGGAGAGGCCGATCGCGCGCAGCGCGTTATAGCGGACGAGCGATGCGCTGTGGCAGTTGAGGCAGTAGTTGACGAATGTCCGCGCCCCGCTCTGGAGGCTCGCGAGGTCGGTCGGATCGGCGGCGATGCGGTCGAGCCTCACCTCGGCCTCCGCGGCGTGCGCGGCGAGCGGGCCGAGCGTGAGCGCGGCGGCGGCAAATCCGGCAACGCAGAGGCTCCTCATCGGGTCACCCGCTGCGGTTCGGGCGCGGTGCGATCGATCGCGCTGTACCACGGCATCAGCAGGAAGAACGCGAAGTAGACGAGCGTGCCCACCTGCGCGACGCGCGTGAGGACCGGGGTCGGCACCTGCATCCCGAGATAGCCGAGGACGAGGAACGCGAACACGAACAGCGTGAGCGCCAGCTTGTACATCCATCCCCGGTAGCGGATCGACTTCACCGGCGAGCGATCGAGCCACGGCAGGAACGCGAAGATGACGACGGAGGAACCCATCAGCAGCACGCCCCACACCTTGGCCTCGAGCTCGTACAGCCCGGCGAGCAGCAGCACGCCGATGCCGAGCAGCGCGAAGCGCGTCCGGTTGCTGCCGCGGCGGAAGAGCGCCCACGCCATGAACGCGAGCACCGCGATGCCGATCACCCACTTCAGCTCATCGGTGGTCGCCCGCAGCACCGAGTAGTACGGCGTGAAGTACCACACCGGCGCGATGTGCGGCGGCGTCTTCAGCGGATCGGCGGGGAAGAAGTTGTTGTCCTCCAGAAAGTACCCGCCCAGCGCCGGCGCGTAGAACACGATCACCGAGAACAGCAGCAGGAAAACCATCACGCCGAACAGGTCCTTGACCGTGTAGTAAGGATGGAACGGAATGCCGTCCGCCGGATGGCCGGTCTTGGGATCGATGGTCTTCTTGATCTCGACGCCATCGGGGTTGTTCGACCCGGTCTCGTGCAGCGCCATCAGGTGCGCGACCACCAGCCCCAGCAACACCAGCGGGACCGCGATCACGTGGAACGCGAAGAAGCGGTTCAGCGTCGCGTCGCCGATCACGTAGTCGCCGCGGATCCAGATCGCGAGCTGTTCGCCGACCACGGGAATCGCACCGAACAGGTTCACGATCACCTGCGCGCCCCAGTACGACATCTGGCCCCACGGCAGGAGATAGCCGAAGAAGGCCTCCGCCATCAGGGAGAGGAAGATGACCACCCCGAACAGCCACGTGAGCTCGCGCGGCTTGCGGTACGAGCCGTACAGCAGCGCGCGGAACATGTGCAGGTAGATGCAGATGAAGAACGCCGAGGCGCCGGTCGAGTGCAGGTAGCGGATCAGCCAGCCCCACGACACTTCGCGCATGATGTACTCGACCGAGGCGAACGCGAGCGCCGCGTCGGGCTTGTAGTTCATGGTGAGGAAAATGCCGGTGACAATCTGCAGCACCAGCACGAACAGCGCGAGCGAGCCGAAGAAGTACCAGAAGTTGAAGTTCTTCGGCGCGTAGTACTCAGAGACCTGCGATTTCCACAGCGCCGACAGCGGAAAGCGCGCGTCGACCCATTCGAGGAGCTGCTGCGCCCAAGGGACGCGGGTGGTGGGGGTCCCGTTCGCCATGGCCTCAGGCTCCTTTGCCGTCGTCGCCGATCAGGAGCTTCGTGTCGGACAGATACTTGTACTTCGGCACCGGCAGGTTGTCCGGCGCCGGAAAGTTGGCGTAGACGCGCCCCGCAAGATCGAACCGGGAACCGTGGCAGGGGCACAGGAACCCACCCAGCCACGCCGCGCCCATGCCGGGGTCGCCGGGCTGGAACTTGGCCGTTGGCGAGCACCCGAGGTGCGTGCAGATCCCGACCAGGACCAGGTACTCGGGCTTGATCGACCGATCGTTGTTTTTGCAGTACTCCGGCTGCTGCGAGCGCTTGGAATCGGGATCGGCGAGCAACGACCGATCCTCCTCCAGGGTGGCGAGCATCTCCTTGGTCCGATGGACGATCCAGACCGGCTTGCCCTGCCACTCGACGATCATCTGTTGACCGGGCTCGAGCGCGCTGATGTCCGCGTCGACCGGCGCCCCGAGCGCTTTGGCGCGCTCCGACGGTTCCATGCTCACGAGGAACGGCCAGACGGCCGCCGCGCTCGCGGCGCCCCCGGCGATGCAACTGGCGACCAACAGCTTGCGCCGCGCCGGATCCACTTCATCGCCGCCCGCCGCACCGAGCGGCAACGTCGCTTCCGAAGGGGTGCTCATGAGGGAACGGGACTCCGTGACTTTGATGTTGTTGGCAATTCTCGGGACGATGCCCGCGCGGATTATAGCCGAAGGCCATCTCCGAAAGAAAGTTTTTGACAGTAACGTATTGATCTAGCGCAATAAATCGAGCTGCCTCGAAGCCGCTGCTCGGTCCGCTGCGCGAAACGGGTGCGCGGCGCGCGACCGAAGCGCCGTGCGGCGGGGCCGCGACTCAAGCCAGCACCCCGATGCGCGCCCACGGCCGCGTTCCCGAGCGCGCGCGCCCGATGCGTCCGCCCGCCCACGACGCACCGAACGGCGCGTCGCCCCGATCCGGGCCTTGCTCGCCGGTCGCTACCCGCTGCGGCCCCGCCCGGACTGGAGATCGCGCGCGGCCGGTGCGACGCAGCGCAGTCGATCGCCGCGCGCGCGGCTCACTCGCTGCGGCGCTTTCCCGTCCCGCGCGCCAAAGTACGGTCGAGGATGCGCGTCGCGCGACTTTCCACCGGCAACCTCTTTTGGGCAATAATTGCGTATATGCGGGAAGCGTCGAGGCGCTGGTCCAGAACGCGGGCCAGGTCGTCGCACTGCAGCTTGGAACCCCATCCGAGCGGGTGGTGTGCGGAGTGTAGACGCGGCCACCCGCCTCGCGCGGCCGTTTTCCGGCCGAACTTCCGCAGTTGCGCTGGTCGACCGCCCCCCCGGTCGCGACCGCAAGCGGAGTAACGATGACGCTGAAAAGACTGTGGCTCGTATTCGCCCAGGCCGCGACGGTCGCGGTCGCAGTGGTGTTCGTCCTCACCACGCTCAAGCCGGAGTGGCTGGCGACCCGCGACCTGACCGGTCCGGTGGTGGTGAATCAGGCGACCGCGCCGGGTGACTACGGGACGAAGCCTAACTCCTACAACGCGGCAGTCGCCAAAGCGGCGCCCGCGGTCGTGAACATCATGGCTTCGGGGTCGGTCAAGCCGCAGCGCCACGCCGCCGCGGACGACCCGGTCTTTCGGCGCTTCTTCGGCGACATGCTCGATGAGCCGCGGCGCGCCGCCAGCCTCGGCGCGGGGGTGATCGTCAGCCCGCAGGGCTACGTGCTGACGAACTACCACGTGGTCGAGGGCATGGACGAGATCGAGGTGGTGCTCGCGGACAATCAAACGCGGTTGCGCGCGACGGTGGTCGGCACCGATCCCGAGACCGATCTCGCCGTGCTGAAGATCGACCGCGGGGATCTGCCGTCGATCACCCTCGGCCAGGCCGACGGGGTGCGCATCGGCGACGTGGTGCTCGCGATCGGCAATCCGTTCGGCGTCGGCCAGACGGTGACGATGGGGATCGTCTCGGCGCTGGGACGACGCGGGCTCAACATCAACACCTACGAGAACTTCATCCAGACCGACGCCTCCATCAATCCCGGCAACTCCGGCGGCCCGCTGATCGACGCCGCCGGCAACCTGATCGGCATCAATACCGCGATTTTCTCGCGCGGCAGCAACGCCGGGTCGTTCGGCATCGGCTTTGCCATCCCGGTCTCGACGGTGAAGACGGTGATGGAGCAGATCGTCGCGCAGGGCAGCGTCACGCGCGGCTACATCGGGGTGCAGGCCCAACCGTTGCCGGAGGAGCTCGCCGAGTCGTTCAAGCTCCCTAAGAGCGCGGGGGTGCTGATCGCCGGGATCGAGCGCAACGGGCCGGCTGAAAAGGCCGGCGTCCGCGCCGGGGACGTGTTGCTCGCCGTGAACGACCGGGCGACGCCGGACTCGGCGGCGATGCTCGATGCGGTCGCCGCGCTCGCACCCGGGACGCAGGCCACGCTCAAGCTGCGCCGCGACCGGAAAAATCTCGACGTGCAGGTCACGGTCGCCAAGCGCCCCAGCCTGCGGCCGCGCTAACGCCTCGCGGCCGGTCCCCGGACCGGCTACTTCGACTCGCGCTCCACCTCGGCCTCGCTCGGCGCTCCCAGCTGGAGCGCGTCCGCGCGCCCGGGGACAAACCGCGCGAGCAACAGTCCGGCCTCGTACAACACGCACATCGGTATCGCGAGCAACAGCTGCGACAGGACATCGGGCGGCGTCACGACCGCGGCGACGACGAATGCGCCGACAATCACGTACGAGCGGATGCTGCGCAGCCGGTCCACCGTCACCACGCCGGCGCGCACCAGGACCAGCTGCACCAGCGGGATCTCGAACGTGATCCCGAACGCGAGGAACATCGTGATCACGAAGTTGAGATAGGCCTCGATGTCGGGGGCCGGGCTGATCGCCTGCGGGGCAAACTTGTGGATCGCCTGGAAGATCGTCCGGAACACTACGAAATAGCAGTACGCGACGCCGAGCAGGAACAGTAACGAGCTGCTGATCACGAGCGGCAGCGCGATGCGCTTCTCGTGCGCATACAGCCCGGGCGCGACGAACGCCCACATCTGGTACAGCACGTAGGGCAGCGCGAGCATGAATGCCGCGAGCACCGTCACCTTGAGCGGCACCAGGATCGGGGAGATGACACCGGTCGCGATCATGCGCGTGCCCTCGGGCAGCGACTGAATCATCGGCTGGGCGAGCAAGTCGTAGACGGCGCCGATTCCGGGCCAGATGGTGAGCACGACGGTCGCGAGCGCAATCGCGAGCAGCGAGCGCAGCAGCCGGTCGCGCAGCTCGATGAGGTGCGAGATGAAGCTATCCTGCATTCCGGCCACGCGGTGCGCGGGGAGGGCGCTAGCCCTTGGCTTCGTCAGTCGGCTTGGCCGGCGCGCTCGCCGATGCGTCCGCGGCCGGGGATGACGGCGCGGGCACGCTCGCTGCGGCGGCGCCGTCCGCGCCGGCGCCTTCCGCCGGCGCGGGGAGCGTCGCCGCGGGGTCCGCGAGCGAGCGCGTGAGATCGTCGCCGACCGCGCGCACCTGCTGGTCGACCTCGCTCACCGACTGCTCGACCGAGCGCGCGGTCTGCTCGAACTCGGCGCGCAGCTTGCGCAGCTCCTCGATCTCCATCTCCCGACTGATGTCGGCCTTGACGTCGTTCACATACCGCTGCAGGCGGCCGAACAGGTGCCCGGCGGTGCGCGCGACCTTGGGCAAGCGCTCGGGGCCGATCACGATTAACGCGACGACCCCGATGACCAGGAGCTCGGAAAAACCAACGTCGAACATTGCGTGCAGCGCTTCGTGCGGGTGAGGTAGGCGTTACGGCGAAACTCTCTGACTCATTTTGGCGCAGGGGAGCGGGCGATCAGCCGGCACCGTGCTCGCCCGGTGCGCCCCCGGCAGAAAAAAAACGCCGGGTCGCCCCGGCATCTCGACTGGCTGCGCGCGCGGCGGGGCCCTAGGCCTTGGTGCCCGATTCTTTCTTGACCTCGCCTTCGATCGTGTGCCCGCTCACCTGCGGCGGGGCGACATCGGCCGAACCCTCTGCGCTCGCCCCCTTGATGCCCTCCTTGAACCCCTTCACTGCGCCGCCGAGGTCGGCCCCGATGTTGCGCAGCTTCTTGGTGCCGAAGATCAGCAGGATGATGAGCAGCACGATCAGCCAGTGCCAAATGCTGAACGATCCCATGGCAATTCCCTTTCAACCTCTGACGATCATCGGTCCGAGGACCGCCGGACCGCCGATCACGTGGATGTGGAGATGATACACCTCCTGCCGACCGACACGCCCGGTGTTGACGATGATCCGGAACCCGTCGGTCGCGCCCTGCTCGCGCGCGAGCCGCGGCGCGAGCGCGAGCATTTTCCCGAGCATCGCGGCGTCGCCCGGCTCGCATTCGTACAGCGAGGCGATGTGCGCGGTCGGGATGATCAGGAAGTGGACCGGCGCGACCGGGCGGATGTCGTGGAAGGCGAGCACGTCGCCGTCCTGATGCAGCGTCTTGGCCGGGATCTCGCCGCGCACGATCTTGCAGAAGATGCAGTCGGCGCTCGCCGCCGGGCGGGTCATGTCGGACGCCCGCCCGAATCGCGCTCGGCCCCCAGCCCGCGGTCGGCCTCGCGCGCCGCTTTCTCGTCTAGGCCCGAGATCCCCTCGCGCCGCCGCAGTTCCATCGCGACGTCGGTCGGACGCAGGCCGTAGTGGGCGAGCGCGATCAGGCAGTGGAACCACAGGTCCGCCATCTCGCCCACGATCCGCAGCCGATCGCCCGCCTTCCCGGCCATGACGAGCTCGGTCGCCTCCTCGCCGATCTTCTTCAGCACCGCCTCCTCGCCCCGGGCGAGGAGGTGCGCGACGTAGGACGTCCGCGGGTCGGCCCCTTTCCGGGACTCGATGACATCGGCCAGCCGATCGAGGACGTCGCTCATCGCCGGTAGATCTCCTGCGGATCCTTGAGGACCGGGTCGACCGCGACCCAGCGGCGCTCGGCCAGCTGCTGGAAAAAGCAGCTCGGGCGGCCGGTGTGGCAGGCGATGCCGCCCACCTGCTCCACCTGCAGCAGTACCGCGTCGTTGTCGCAATCGATGCGAATCTCGCGCACGCGCTGAATGTGGCCCGATTCCTCGCCCTTGCGCCACAGCCGTCCGCGCGAGCGGGAGAAGTACACCGCCTCGCCGCTCTCGACGGTGCGCGCGAGCGCGGCGCGGTCCATCCAGGCGAGCATCAGGACGCGGCCGGTGGACGCCTCCTGGGCGACGACCGGCACCAGCCCACGCTCGTCCCACTTCACTTCGTCCAGCCAATCGGCCACCGTTAGGTCCTCATCTCGATCCCGCGCGCGGCCAAGAACGCTTTCGCCTGCCCCACGGTGTACTCGCCGTAGTGGAAGATGCTCGCCGCAAGCACCGCGTCGGCCCGCCCCTCCAGAATGCCGGCGGCGAGGTCTTCGAGATCGCCCACCCCGCCGCTCGCGATCACCGGCACATCGACCGCCTCGGCCACTGCGCGCGTGAGCGCGAGGTCGAATCCGGCCCGGGTCCCGTCGCGATCCATGCTGGTGAGCAGGATCTCGCCGGCCCCGGCCGCCTGCATCCGTCGCGCCCAGTCGACCGCGTCGAGCCCGGTGGATCGGCGCCCGCCGTGCGTGAACACTTCCCATCCGGCCGGTGCGGCGCCGGCCGCGCGGCGCTTGGCATCGATCGCCACCACGATGCACTGCGCGCCGAATCGTCCGGATGCTTCCGCCACCAGCGCCGGGTTCTGCACCGCCGCGGTGTTGATCGACACCTTGTCCGCGCCGGCGTTCAGGAGCCGGCGCACGTCCTGCACGCTGCGCACGCCGCCGCCGACGGTGAGCGGGATGAAGACCTGCGCGGCGACCGCTTCGACCACGTGCGCGATGGTATCGCGGCCGTCGGCGCTGGCCGTGATGTCGAGGAACGCGAGCTCGTCGGCACCCTGTTCGTCATAGCGCCGTGCGATCTCGACCGGATCGCCGGCGTCGCGCAGCTGCACGAATTTTACGCCCTTGACCACCCGGCCGTCGGTGACGTCCAGACAGGGGATGATGCGTTTGGCTAGGCCCATCGCGGGTCAAGGACGGCCGAAAATCACAGGCTTGAGCGCCGCGCGGGCGGACCGGATCCTGGGAATCCGGAGCGCCTCAATGGGGCTTACTCAATTTGTCCGCCTCCTCCTGCGCCTGCTTGAAGTCGAGGGTGCCCTGATAGAGCGCGCGGCCGGTGATCACGCCCACGATCCCCTCGGGCTCGATCGTGCACAGCGCCTCGACGTCCTTCATGCTGGTCAGCCCGCCGCTCGCGATGACCGGCGTGCGCAGCTCGCGCGCGAGGCGCACCGTGGCGTCCAAGTTGACGCCCGAGAGCATCCCGTCGCGCCCGATGTCGGTGTAGATGACCGCCGCGACCCCGTAGTCCTCGAATTTCTTCGCGAGGTCGATCACGTCGTGGTGGGTGAGCTTCGACCAGCCTTCGACCGCCACCTTCCCGTCCTTCGCGTCGAGCGCCACCACAATGTGTCCGGAAAAGGCGGTGCAGGCATCGGACAGGAAGCCGGGGTTTTTGACCGCGGCCGTGCCGACGATCACGTACTCGACGCCGTGGTCGAGGAAGCGCTCGATCGTATCGAGGTCCCTGAAGCCGCCGCCGACCTGGACCGGAATCGCGGCGCCCACCGCGCGCAGGATGTCGCGAATCACCGGCTCGTTCTTCGGGCGACCCGCCGCCGCGCCGTTCAGGTCGACCACGTGCAGCCGGCGGGCGCCCTGCGCGAGCCAGTGCGCGGCCATGCCGACCGGGTCTTCGGAGTACACGGTCGGATCGCTCATGTCGCCCTGCTTGAGGCGTACGCAGCGGCCGTCCTTCAGGTCGATCGCCGGGATGATGACCATCGCGGGTCAGTGGCAGGAAGCTGGACTTTAGGGCAGTGCGGGTGGCGCGCTTCAAGGCGCCGTTAGTCGCGGGACGCTAGGGGTTCCAGGAGCTAGGGGTTCCAGGAGACGAAGTTTGCGAGCAGCCGCAACCCGGCCGTATGACTCTTCTCGGGGTGGAACTGTACCGCGAAAATGTTATCCCGCGCCACCGCGCAGGTAAAGGGGAGCCCGTATTCGGCGACGCCGCTTTCGAGCCTTTGTTCCTCCGGCCGGAAAAAATAGCTGTGGCAGAAGTAGAACCGCTCCTCGTCCGCGATCCCCCGCCACAGCGCGTGCGCGGCGCGCTGGTGCACGCGGTTCCAGCCCATGTGGGGCACCTTGAGCCGCCCGCCCGGCGCGCCCTGCAGGCGTTCCGGCGGGAAGCGCAGGACCTGGCCACGGAAGATGCCGAGCCCCGCGGTGTCACCCTCGGCGCTCCAGTCGAACAGCATCTGCGCGCCGATGCAGATGCCGAGGAGCGGCTTCGCCCGCGCCGCCTGAACGACAGCATCCCGCAGGTTGAAGCGCTCGAGCTCGCGCATGCAGTCGGGCATCGCCCCCTGTCCGGGAAACACGACGCGCTCGGCGGCGGCGATCGCGGCCGGGTCGGCGGTGACCGCCACCCGGTGCGACGGCGCAACGTGCTCAAGCGCCTTCGACACCGAGCGCAGGTTGCCCATGCCGTAGTCGACCACTGCGATCGTTCTGAATCTCCCCATGGCTAGATCCAGGGGGTTCTAGGCCCGTCTTCCCCGACTCTCTTCGGCTCTCGGCTTGCGCCTACACCATCCGAAGCATCGCCGCGGGCTAAGGCCCTTTGCCGTGCGACCCGTTTCGGCGGAGGCAGGCCCTCCGCGGTGGCGAGCACGCTCGCCACACTCACGGGTTGTTTACGCACCCACCCCGCACGGCCTAGCAGCGATTGCGCAGCCGGCCAGGCCTTCTCGGCCCGGCTCTGGTGGATCGCGCCCTTGTCGGCTGCTGCCGCCAAGAACGCAGAGTACAGGTCGCGCTGGACCACCCCTGACCCATCGCCAAGCACGTGCCAGCGCTCGCTCAGGCGCTTCTTCGTGCAGGTGTCGGTCGGATGGTCGTACTGCGACAGCTTCAGGCTCCAGGTGTCGAGGTCTCGAAGCTCGCCGCCGGCTCTTTCAGCCTTGCGACGTAGCTTGGACATCAACGCGCCTGCCGCCCGTACCTTGGTCGACCTTCCGAACTGCCTCTGGAAGGCCGTGTAGCTGAGCTTCTCGCCCTGGAGCACGTTGCCCAGTGCGATGATGCAGTTGGCCAACCGCCCATGCGAGCGGTCGCGGCACCTCTCGAGCACCCGCTCTGTCTCGGCAAGAGTATCCCGCAAGCGCCGGTAGCCGGCGCTGCGCACCTTCAACTTCGCGTCGCGCTTCCACGTGCCGTCGGTATTGAAGCACTGCGGGTTGCAGGCGCGGCGCGAGCGGTCCATGGCCCGTTGAATTCGCCGTACAGCAGCCCAGGGCTGCTGCACCTCTGGCGCCAGAGGCGCCAGAGCCGCACCTTGCTCGGAGTAGACGGCGATGGTGGATGGCCCTACGTCCAGCCCTACGATGGCGCCTTCGACCGTCTCGTACTTCAGCGGGGCAAGGCCCTCCTGGCCCAGTTGCACGAACCATCGGCGCTCGCCGCCGATGCGTCGCCAGAGGATGCGGGCGAACTTGGTGCGGGCCTTCAGCGCTTGCTCGAGCCACTCGTCCTTGCCCTCGGGCGGCAGCATGGCGCGCAGCGCGAGGCCGCCCCACTCGAGGCAGTCCGTGCCAGCGTTCCAGGCGATGCTCGAGCCTGAGCTCTTGCCCTCCAGGGAGTGCAGCGGCCGGCCCTTGCCCTTGAAGCGCGGCCGGCCGCGCACGCCGAAGGCGTACATCTCGGCAGCCGAGAAAGCCCGCTCGGCGATGCGCTGGCACTCATGCGCGCCGATGCGCGGGGCCGCGCGCGAACGGCCATCGTTCCAACGCGCCTGATTCTTGGCCGTTGTGCCGAAAGCCGAGATGGACTCCGGCGTGAACCCATAGGCGTGGTTGATACAACGGAACTCTGTCGAGCGAGTCTTGTTCGGCTTCTTGCCGACCATCTTCGGCATGGCCCTGGCACGCACCCAGGCGAGCGACTCGCGCATCATGTCCAGCCGCTTGAGCGCCTCGCCGAGGCAGGCGTTCGACAGCTGTCGAGCCAGCTCCAAGCGAACAAGCATCTCGCGCTCGTCTCGCTTGGAGACGATGAGAGACAGGTCGACGATGAAGGTTGGAGTGCCCTTGCGCGCCATTCACCTGCCCATCGCAAGTTCGATGACCTGCCTCGCCATACCCACCGCAAGAATCTCGCGGGCGCGCTCGATGGAAACGACAACCTCGACGTCGGGCCACTGGTCTCGAACACCCCAGAACCCTCCGCAGGCGTTGCGGACGTATGAGGGAATCTGCCCCAGAGGCACAGGCGGCAGCCTATTACTGCAGCGCCGGTCGCGCACATAGCGCAACCCCTTTTTGACCTTGCTCGTGCGGACCATCTGAAACCTGCCGCAACCGCCAGCGCAGTCCCAGCAAACGGGGGCGGAGCGTTGCTTAGACATATTTCTGATGCTCGATGTGCTGTTTTACCACGGCCAGCGGTGCGCCCCCCCAACGCTCGAGAGACGATGGATGCGGTACTGGGAATCGATGCCTACCAGCCAAGACAAAGCAACGGTACTTCGGGGGCCGCACCACGTGGTACTTGCATGAGAAAAGGACGTTGTGGTTTGAGCCGGTATGGACTGGACACATACACAGTATAGTACTGCGCAGAACCAAATACTTCAAGCCCGAGACCGGAAACTACCGCATCACAACGGCGCTAACCCCGTGGCTAGAGCGAGGAGTTTGCGCGCCGAGGGTTTGGTCATGGCGCATTGGGGACAGGGGGTAAGGCGCGGGGCGGCGGCGCCCACCTGCTCGCTTCAGGCTTCCGCGCTACAGCGTTCCTTTGGTCGAAGGCACTGCCTTGCCGGCGCGTGAATCGAGCTCCAGGGCCATCCGCAGCGCCCGGGCGAACGCCTTGAACACCGTTTCCGCCTGGTGATGCGCGTTCGCGCCCCGGAGATTGTCGATATGCAGGCTCACCAGCGCGTGGTTCACGAACCCCTGAAAGAACTCGTGCACCAGATCGACGTCGAACTCGCCGATCAGCGGCCGCACGAACGGCACGTGGAACTCGAGGCCGGGCCGGCCCGAGAAGTCGACCACCACGCGCGACAGCGCCTCGTCGAGCGGGACATAGGCGTGGCCGAACCGCCGCAGCCCGCGCTTGTCGCCGACCGCCTTGGCCACCGCCTGCCCGAGCGTGATGCCCACGTCTTCAACCGTATGGTGGGCGTCGATATGCAGGTCGCCCTTGGCGTCGATATCGAGGTCGATCATGCCGTGGCGCGCGACTTGGTCGAGCATGTGGTCGAGAAAGGCGACGCCGGTCGCGAGCTTCGCGCGCCCGGTGCCGTCGAGATTCACCGCGACGGCGATCTGCGTCTCGGCGGTCTTGCGCGTGACCGCGGCGGTCCTCACAGGCTCTCCGCCAGCGCGGCGAGCGCGAGCGCGTTCTCGCCCGGCGTGCCCACGGTGAACCGCAAACAGTTGGCCAGCAGCGGGTGGCTGCCGTTGAGATTGCGCACCAGGATCTGGCGCGCCTGGAGCCGCGCGCACACCGCGTCGGCATCGCTCACCCGCACCAGGACGAAGTTGGCGTCGCTCGCGAACGCCTCGACCCGCTGCAGGTCGCGCAAGCGTTCGATGAGCACCGCGCGCTCGGACTTAATCCGCGCCGCTTGGTTCTCGAGCACCCCGATGTGCGCGAGCAGCCGCTCGGTGACAGCTTGGGCCAGCACGCTGACATTGTAAGGCGAGCGCACCTTGTCCAGCTCGCGTATCCATTCCGGCCGCGCCGCGGCGTAGCCGAGCCGCACGCCGGCCAGGCCGAGCTTGGAGACGGTCCGCATCACCATCAGATTCGGAAACTCGGGCAGCCGCGCCATGAAGGTCTTGCCGGCGAACGCGTGGTACGCCTCGTCGACCACCACCAGCCCCGGCGCCGCGGCGAGGACCGCTGCCACCGCCTCCTCGGGGAACAGGTTGCCGGTGGGGTTGTTGGGGTAGGCGATGAAGACGAGCGCCGGCTGGTGCTGCTCGATCGCGTCCAGGACGCGCCGCAGGTCGAGGCTGAAGTCGGCGTTGAGCGGCACCCCGACATAGCGCATGTGGGCGATGGCGGCGTACACCCGGTACATCACGAACGAGGGCTCCGGGGCGAGCAGCACCGCGCCGGGTCGAGCGAGCGTCTGCGCCGCGATCTGGATGAGCTCGTCGGAGCCGTTGCCGAGCAGGATGTCGCAGGCGTCGGGGATGGCGAAGGTCGCGCGCAGCCGCGCCTTGAGCGCCGGCGCCGTGGGATCGGGGTAGCGATTGAGCGGGAGCGTCGAGACGAACCGGCCGATCTCCTCGCGCAGCGGCTCGGGCAGCCGATACGGGTTTTCCATCGCATCGAGCTTGATCATTCCGGCGCTCGCGCTTACCGGATAGGCGGCCAGCGCCAAGATCTCTTCGCGCACCAGATCCGCGGGGCCGAGCTTCACCGGATCGCGCTTCACGGATCGACCCCCATGCGGTATTGCGCGGCGCGCGCATGCGCCGACAGCCCCTCGCCGTGCGCGAGCACGGCGGCGATCCGCCCCAGCGTGCGCGCGCCGTCGCGCGAGACGTCGATGATGCTCGAGCGCTTCTGGAAGTCGTACACCCCGAGCGGCGAGGAGAAGCGCGCCGTGCGCGAGGTCGGCAACACGTGGTTCGGCCCGGCGCAGTAGTCGCCGAGCACCTCCGAGCTGTAGCGGCCGATGAAGATCGCGCCGGCGTGACGGATGCGCTCGACCAGCGGCGCGGGCTCGCGCACCGAGAGCTCGAGGTGCTCGGGGGCGATGCGATTCGCAATCTCGCACGCCTCCTCGAGATCGCGCACCTCGATCAGCGCCCCGCGCCGCTCGAGCGCGGCGCGGATCACCGCGCGCCGCGGCATGGCGGGAAGCTCGCGCGCGATGCTCGCCGCGACCCGCGCGATGAATTCGGGCTCGGGCGAGAGCAGGATCGCCTGCGCCACCTCGTCGTGCTCCGCCTGCGCGAACAGATCCATCGCGATCCAGTCCGGATCGGTCGCGCCGTCGCAGATCACGACAATCTCGGACGGTCCGGCGATCATGTCGATCCCGACCACCCCGAACACGCGGCGCTTTGCCGCCGCAACGTAGGCGTTGCCCGGTCCGACGATCTTGTCGACCGCCGGCACGGTCGCGGTGCCGTACGCGAGCGCGGCGATCGCCTGCGCGCCGCCGATCGCGAACACGCGATCGACCCCCGCCAGGCCTGCGGCCGCAAGCACGAGCGGGTTGCGCTCGCCATCGGGCGCGGGTACGCACATCACCAGCTCGCGCACGCCGGCCACTTTCGCCGGGATCGCGTTCATCAGCACCGACGAGGGATAGGCCGCCTTGCCCCCGGGCACGTACAGGCCGGCGCGGTCGAGCGCGCTCACGCGCTGCCCGAGCACCGTCCCGTCGGCCTCGGTATAGGCCCAGCTTTGGGCGCGCTGCCGCTCGTGATAGGCCCGGACGCGCGCCGCCGCCGCGGTGAGCGCGTCCCTTACCGCCGGCTCCAAGCCGTCGAGCGCGCGCGCCAGCTTGCCGCGGCCGATCTCGAGCTCGCTCACGGCGGTCGCCGCGACGCGGTCGAAGCGGCGCGTGTACTCCAGCACCGCCGCGTCGCCGCGCGCGCGGACCTCGGTCAAGATCGCCGCTACGGCCTGCTC
>Ga0187846_10000150_pt1 | contig 41444 bp, 39 predicted proteins | sample TC_taG_FD_161473 | JGI IMG/M metagenome (GOLD analysis project Ga0187846, IMG submission 161473) | Biofilm microbial communities from the roof of an iron ore cave, State of Minas Gerais, Brazil - TC_06 Biofilm (v2) | ecosystem: Environmental > Terrestrial > Deep subsurface > Cave > Wall biofilm... | reverse complement strand
GGCAAGACCATCACGTATCACATGCGTCACGGGATCAAGTGGCAAGATGGCGTGCCGCTCACCGCCAAGGACGTCGTCTTCACCTACCACGCGATCATGAACCCCGCGAACAACGTCCAGGTGCGCACAGGGTACGATCAGATCGCGTCGGTCGACGCGCCCGACGACTACACCGTCGTCGTCCACATGAAGCGCGTCTTCTCACCGATCATCGCCTACTTCATGTGCCAGCAGGGCGGCTTCCCGATCGTGCCTGAGCACCTGCTCGCAAAATACCCCAACGTGAATCAGCTTCCTTACAACACGCTGCCCATCGGCTCGGGACCCTTTCGTATCACGCAGTGGGTGCATGGCGATCATCTCACGCTGGTCGCCAATCCCGATTACTGGCGCGGCCCGCCCAAACTCCGCAAGATCGAGTTCCGCTTCGTGCCGAGCACGAACACGATCAAAGTTCAGCTCGAAACGCACGAAATAGACGCCTACTTCCGTGCATCACCGGACCTATACGACCAACTTAAAGCTATTCCGGGATACGATGTCGTCGTCTCGGACGAAAACGTCTTCGGCCACATCGACTTCAATGTCAAAGACCCGATGCTCGCCGACGTGCGCGTTCGCAAGGCGATCGAGTACGCGATCGATCGCGCCGACATGGTGCCGACAGTGACGCATGGCGTCTTCGTAGCCGGACACAGCGACATCGCGCCCTACAGCTGGGCGTATCCGAAAGATCTGCCGTTCTACGACAACAATCCGGCCGCCGCTCGCGCATTGCTCGACCAGGCGGGTTGGACGCTTGGCCCGGACGGCGTGCGCCAAAAGAACGGCGAGCGCCTCGAGCTGCAGATCTCATATCTGAGCGGTAACGTGTTGGGTGCGACGATCGCATCGATCGTGCAGCAAAAGCTCAAAGATGTCGGTGTCGTTCTTGTGCAAAAGACGTACCCCGCTCCGCTGTACTTCGCATCTGCGCAAAGCGGCGGCATTCTCAACCTCGGAAAGTTCCAGCTCGCGTATTTCGGCTGGGTCAGCGGCTTCGATCCGGACAACTCGTCGCTCTACGGATGCGACCAATTCCCGCCGGCGGGCCAGAACAACCTGTTCTGGTGCGATAGGAAGCTCGACGCCGCGGAGAAGGATGCGCTCTCGACGTTCGATCAGGAGCGGCGCATACGCGATTACGCGATCATCGAGCACGAGTTGATCGAACAAGTGCCGACGATCTTCTTGACGCACAATAAGCGCATCGACGTCATCAGCAACCGCTTCCACGGCTATCGCCCCGGACCGGCCAACTCGGCGTACTGGAATCCGTGGGAATGGTCGGTCGAATGAGCGGTAGTCCCGGCCTTTGTAGTGTTCCGAGCGAGCACGGCGAGCTCGGAGCGCTGGCGGTTCTCGCGTGTTTGTCCCTTGCGTCAACGGCGCTCGCCTCGCCGACGCTGTCGCAGCGCGTGACGCAGATCGACGTGGCGTTTCAGACAAACCAACAGGCGCTCGCGCAGTACACGTGGCAGCAGCAAGAGCTCATCACCGTCAAAGGGTCGGTGAAAAAACAGGCGCTCTATCAAGTCAAGCCTGTTCCCGGTGGCACGCCGTCGCGCACGCTCGTGGGGCGCGCGAACTCGCAGCTATCCGCAGTGGATGAGACGTACGCCGAACAGATCACCGGACTCGCTGCCGGCTACGCGCAGCCTCAGCCCGGCCGGCTCGCGCAACTGCTCAACCAGGGCAACGTGATCATCAAGCCGACCGCCAGCCCAAACGTGGTGAAGGTCGAGGCCCAAGGCTATCTCAAGCCGGGCGACGACGTCACGATCGTGTTCGACAACAGCGCGAACCAGATCGTCAGCATGCAAGTCGCCTCATACCTGACCGACCAGCTCAACATGGTGCACATCAACGCGCAGTACGCGCAATCGGCTGAAGGCGTCAATCACGTGTCGACGTTCACCGTCGACGGGTTAACGGGCAACCTGGTCATCCAGGAACAGAACCTCAACTACCAGCGCAAGTAGCCCGCGCGATGTAAATGTAGTCCCGGCCTCTTGAGGCCGGGTTTGTCACGCAGGCACGAGTACACTAGCGCCGCGTGCGGTTACGCTCACGTCCGCACTGCGGCAGCTTGCCGGCTCGCCATCGATGTGCATCGCGACTTCGCGATCGAATGTCACGGTGATCCGATCCGACGGCAGCGCCTTCACATTCGGCTGGCCGACGTGCGTGCCGGCGCGGATCCGCTGCATGAGCGCGAATCGTGCGAGCACGCCGGGCACGTCGCGAAACGCATAGCAGTCCAACACGCCGTCGTCGAATTTGGCATCCGGAGCTCCGAGAAAGCCGCCGCCATACCAGCAGCCGTTCCCGATCGTCATCATGACGAGATCGTCGAAGCGAAGTTCACCCGTCGCCGTTCGCACGCGCGCTCCAACCGGCTTGACCATCAGCAAACCGCGCAGCGCCGCGAGATAATAGGAAAAACCGCGGGCGAGGCCGCGCGCCCGGATGCGAGCCGCCATGCCGGCGACTTCGGCGTCCAGACCAATGCCGACGCAGTTGAGAAAACGCCGCCCGTTCACGCTGCCATAGTCGATCGATCGTTCGATGCCATCGCGCAAGGCGCTGAGCGCCGAGTCGCTTGACTTGATGCCGAGCATCGGCGCGAGATCGTTGCCCGAGCCGCACGGCACCATGGCCAGCGTCACCGCGGCGGGGTCCCGCAACGCATTGAACGCGAGCGACAGCGTGCCGTCGCCGCCGACGCAGATCAGTAACGGTCGAGTGGTCGCAGCGCGCGCGATCGCGTCGCTGATATTTCGCTTAAAGGCGGCGGTGAAATCTGTTTCGATAACGGCGAGCGGCGCGCGCTCCATCGCCCGCTCGACAGCTCCGGCGAGTTGACGAGATTCACCGGTGCCGGCCCAACGGTTAGCGACGACGATGTAGGCGCGATCGCCGCGAACCATGATGGCGCCCGGGATTCAAGTAGTACGACGTTTTGTCCCGCGAAGACAAATGGAGGAAGCGTGAGCGACTTCCTCCTGACGTTACGACAGCCGCATCGCGGATTTCGTTACACGCGCAGCGAATGTGTGAGGACGCATGATCGTCCTAGGCCACCTTGCCGGCATCGAGATCCGAGCTCACTTTTGGACCCTCATCGTCTTCGGCGCCCTGACGGGCATCCTCGCGTACGGGTACTTGCCCGCCGTCACACCCGCCGCCGGGCCGCTCGAACGTCTGGCCGTCGGCATCATCGTCGCGATTTTGCTTGCCGGCTCAGTCCTCGCGCACGAGTTGGGGCACGCCCTTGTGGCGCGTACGCGCGGTTTTGTGGTCACCGGCGTGACGCTGTACCTGTTCGGCGGATTCACCAACCTGGCCGGAGCCAAGACGACTGCGCTGGACGATATCTCGATCGGACTTGCCGGCCCCGCGGTGAGCGCGGCGGTTGCCGCGCTGTTCTTGGGCGCGTCGGCGGCGGCGCTGCACGCCAACGAACAAGCGGCGTTGCTGCTCGCCGGCGTGGGCGTCATCAACGCGCTGCTCTTTCTCGCGAACGTGCTGCCCGGCTACCCGATGGATGGCGGCATGGTCGTGCGCGGCCTGCTGTGGCATGTCGCGGGCAATGTGATCGTCGCAACGCGGCGCGCGGCGACGAGCGGCAAGGTGCTCGCGTATCTGCTCGCGGGCAGCGGCGTCATCTTGCTGCTGCGCGCCGACGTGCTCGACGGCATGTGGATCGTGCTCATCGGCTGGATGCTCGCGGGCTTGGCTGAGAGCGCGTACCGATCCATCATCGTGCGCACCGCGCTCGAAGGTTTGCGGGTCAAGGACCTGTGCGCACGCGATCTGCCGGTGCTTCAGACGTCCGAATCCGTCGCCGCGGCATCCGCGATGTTCGGCGCGGGCGCGCCTTCACGCGTGCTCGCCGTCATGTTCGGCGAACGCTTGGCCGGCCTCGCCAGCGATGTCGACGTCGCGCGCGTTCCGGCGGACCAAGCCGCCGGCATGCCGATCTCAGCCGTCATGCTGCGCAGCGCCGGCCAGCCCGCGCTTGATGCAGATTGCGACGCGCTTTCGCTGTTGCCCGCGATCAACATGAGCCCGATACGCTGCGTGGTCGCGGTCGACGAGCGCGGCGACTACTGCGGGCTTGTGCGCCAAGAGGACATCGCGCGCTACGTCGACATGATCGAAGCGCTCGGCACCTCGAGCGCCGTGTCGTCGCGCCGCCTGAAGCGCTTGCAGCCGCGTGCGGCCGAGCAGAAGGCCAAACCCGCCGACAAGCCGCTGTAACCGGCGGTTGTGAGCGTCACCATCGACCTTTGGGAGCGCGCGCTCGCCGTCATCGCCGGCGGCGCGAATTCGCCGGTGCGCGCAGGCGCGCCGATGGGCGCGCCTCCGCCGCTGATCGCGCTTGCGCGCGGCAGCCGGATCTACGACGTCAGCGGCCGCGAGTACGTCGATTACTTGTGCGCCTATGGGCCCGTATTGCTGGGCCATGCGGATCGGGGCGTCGCGCAGGCGGTCCAGCGCGCGCTGAATGACGGCGCTGTGTTCGGCGCTACTCACCCGCAAGAGGTCCGCCTGGCCGAACGCATCAGGCGGCTGCTGCCCTCCATGGAGCGAGTGCGTCTCGTGAACAGCGGCACTGAAGCCTGCGCGAGCGCGGTTCGGCTGGCGCGCGCTTACACTCGGCGGGAACGGATCGCACGCTGCGCCGGCAACTACCACGGACACAGCGACGCGATGATCTTCGCTGCTGGATCATCCTCCAACTCAAGCCCATCGCTTGACAGCGGCGTCAGCCAAGGGGTGACGGCAGAAATCGACGTTCTTCCTTATAATACGTGCGCGCCGGTGGAGGCGGCGCTGCGCGGCTGCCAAGTCGCCGCGCTCATCATTGAGCCGGTCGCGGGCAATATGGGTCTCGTGCTGCCGGCAACGGGTTACCTCGAAGCACTGCGCGAGCTGTGCACGCGCTATGGCACGCTGCTCATCTTCGACGAAGTCATCACCGGCTTTCGTCTCGCGCCCGGAGGGGCCCAAGAGGTGTTTGGAGTGCGGCCAGACCTGACGTGCATCGGCAAGACGCTCGGCGGCGGGTTGCCGATCGCTGCGTTTGGCGGCCGGGCGGATATCATGGAGCATCTTGCACCGCAAGGGCACGTCTTCCAGGGCGGCACTTTCTCCGGCAACCCGGTGTGCGTAGCCGCCGCGCACGCGTTTTTGGATGCGCTCGAGTTGGACGATACGTTCCACGCACGCCTCGACGCGCTCGCGAAACGGCTCGCCACGGGCGCCGCCGACGCGATCCGCGCTGCCGGCCTTGACTATCCGGTCGTGCAGATCGCATCGATCGTCGATTTCGCATTTCGCAACGGCGCACCGCCGCGCGACTACGCCGAGGCGACGGCAGCCGACGGCGAAGCCTACGCGCGCTATTATTGGGCGATGCTCGAGCGCGGCATCTTCTTGCCGCCTTCAAAGATGGAAGTGATGTTCTTGACCGCGGCGCACACAGAAGAGGACATCGACCGCACGATCGTGGCGATGCGCGAATCGCTTGAGCTCAGCGGGCGAAGATGATTCGCCGCTCGCCGGGCGGCGGAATCATCACCGGCGGTCGCGGATCGCCGATCAGCAGCGGCCATTGCGTTCGGTCCTCGAACGCGCTCGCATAGGGCCAACCAGGCATCCATCGGTTCGTGTACGCAAAGACCCGTAGCGGCGCGGTGTGCGCAATCGCGGGTCTTTGAACAGGCTGGTGCGAGAGGCTGCGAAGACTCGCCGCCGTCGCTCCGACCAACACGACCGTCGTCAGCAGGATGACCGCGAGCGTGACGAGACGCATGACCGCCTTCCCTTTCGCTCAGGCCGTCTGCACGGTAGCATCAGCCTGTCGGCCGAACTGCTCGATCGCCATTTCGCGCAGCTTATATTTTTGAACCTTGCCGCTTGCGGTCATCGGGTATGAGTCGACGAACATCACCAGCTCCGGCACTTTCTGCCGTTGGATCTTACCCTCGCAGAACGCGATGATCTCCTCGGGCGTGAGCGTCTCCCCCGGCTTGACCTTGATGACCGCGCACACTTCCTCGCCCCAGCGCTTGCTCGGCACGCCGACGACCTGGACGTCCGACACCTTGGGGTGCGCGTACAGAAATTCTTCGATCTCGCGCGGATAGACGTTCTCACCGCCGCGGATGATCATGTCTTTGATGCGGCCCACGATTTTGACATAGCCTGCTTCGTCGATCGTGGCCAGATCGCCGGAATGCAGCCAGCGCTGCTCGTCGATGGCGGCCGCCGTCGCCTCCGGGTTCTTGTAGTAGCCTTTCATGGTGCCGTAGCCGCGCGAACAGAGCTCGCCCGGCGTGTCCGGTGGCTGCGGTTTTCCCGTGCCGGGGTCAGCGATCTTGACCTCCACATCGGGCAGCGCGCGGCCGACCGTCGCGACGCGGCGCTCGATCGAGTCGTTGGTGCGCGTCTGCGTGATCACCGGCGACGCCTCGGTCAGGCCGTACGCGATCGTCAACTCGCGCGCACCCATCGTTTCGGTGACGGCGCGCATGACTTCGATCGGGCAGGGCGCGCCGGCCATGATGCCGGTGCGCAGGCTGGAAAGATCAAAGGAAGCGAAGTCCGGGTGTTCGAGTTCGGCGATGAACATCGTCGGCACGCCGTAGATCGCCGTGCACCGCTCCTTCGCAATCGCGTCGAGCACGGCGCGCGGCTCGAACACCTCGATGGGCACCATCGCAGCGCCGCGCGTCACGCAGCCGAGGCTCGCCATCACGCACCCGAAGCAGTGGAACAGCGGCACCGGGAAGCACAGGCGATCGGCTTCCGTGAAATTCTGGCAGCCGCTGACGTGGTAGGCGTTGAGGATGATGTTGCGATGCGTGAGCATCACGCCCTTCGGAAAGCCGGTGGTGCCGCTCGTGTACTGCATGTTGACGACGTCGCCGGCGTTGAGCTGAGCCGACCGCGCGGCGAGCTGCTCCGGCGTGACGTGCACGGCGAGATCGAAGAGGTCTGAGAATTTGAGCATGCCGGGCGGGCGCCCGTCGCCAATGAAGATGATGCGCCGCAAACGGGGCAGCGATGCAAATCGTGCGTGGCCGACCGGAGCGCGATCGAGATCGGGCAACACTTCGCGCAGCGTGTCGATAAAATCAACGCCTTTGAACGAGCGGACGAGGAAGAGCGACGTCGTGTCGCTCTGCCGCAGCAAGTACTCCAGCTCGCGCGCCCGATACGCCGTGTTGACGGTCACCAGCACGGCGCCGATCTTGGCCGTCGCATACTGCAAGTACAGCCATTCCGGCACGTTCGACGCCCAGATCGAGACATGTTCGCCGCGTTTGATCTCGAGCGCCATAAGGCCGCGCGCCAGGGTGTTCACGCGATCGCGGAATTGGCGATACGTCAAACGCAACGGGCGATCCGTGTACACCAAACAATCGCGGTCGCCGAATCGCTCGGCTTGGCGGTCGAGCAGTGTGCCGATGGTGATGCGGTCGATGTCCTGCACGTCTAGTTCTTCGCGGCCTTCTCGCGGAGTTTGAAGCGTTGGATCTTGCCGGTGGCGGTCTTGGGCAATTCGTCCAAGAAATGCACCACGCGCGGGTACTTGTACGTCGCGAGCCGTTCTTTCACGAACGCCTGCAGCTCGTCGGCGAGGGCGTCCGACGCGGCGTGCCCGCGCCGCAACACCACGAACGCGACGGGTTTGACGAGTTGGTTCTCGTCCGGCACGCCGACCACGCCGGCTTCCAGCACGGCGGGATGCTCGACGAGCGTGCTCTCGACTTCCACAGGCGACACCCAATTGCCGCCCACCTTGAGCATGTCGTCGCTGCGGCCGGCGTGCCAATAGAAGCCGTCTTCATCAACGCGATAGGTGTCGCCGGTGTCGAGCCACTCGCCCAAAAACGTTGCTTTTGTTTTTTCGTGCCGGTTCCAGTAACCCGCCGCAATGCTGTCGCCCGCGATCTGTAGCCGTCCGGTCTCCCCCACCGCCACCAGGGCTCCATTGCCGTCGACGATGCGCGCGTCGTAGCCCTCCACCAGTTTGCCTGACGAGCCCGGCCGGATCGCGCCGACGCGGTTCGAGATGAACATGTGCGTGGCTTCGGTCGAGCCGATGCCGTCGAGGACGTCGAATCCGAAGGCTTGCTTCCAGCGCCGGTACAGATCGGCGGGCAACGCCTCGCCCGCCGACACGCCGATGCGGACGCTCGATAGATCGAAGCGCTTGGGGCCGTCAGCCACGTCGAGCATGGCCGCATACGCGGTCGGCACCGCGAAGAAGATCGTCGGCCTCGTGCGCGCTGCCGTTTCGAGCACGACTTCGGGCAGCGGCCGCAGCGGCGATAGAATCGTGGTGGCGCCCACGCCGAACGGGAAATACAGCGCGTTGCCGAGGCCGTACGCGAAGAACAGCTTTGCTACCGAGTAGGTGCGGTCGCGCTCGTTGATCTGCAGCACCTGTTTCCCGAACGTGTCGCAGCAAAACACGATGTCGTGATGCAGATGGATCGTGCCTTTCGGAAAACCGGTGGTGCCCGAACTGTACAGCCAAAACGCGGCGTCGTCTTTGCTCGTCGCGACCGCGTCGAACTCGCTGGATGCAGCCGCTAACGCTTGACGAAAATCTACAACCGGTTGCGGCGCTTGCGGCAGGCCGCGGCCTGCATCATCCACGACCGCGATGGCGCGCAGATAATGCAACTCGTTGAGGATCGGTTCGACCGACGGCCACAGCGACGTCGAGGCGACGAGGAGCGCCGCCCGGCTATCCTCGAGCATGTAGCAGTAATCGTGCGGCTTCAGCAGGGTGTTGGTTGGGATCGACACAGCCCCCAACTTCATCGCGCCGAAAAAGCACGAGACGAATTCAGGGCAGTCCGGCAGGAGCACGCTAACGCGCTGCTCCAGACCTAGTCCTAGGGAGGCGAGCGCGCCGGCGCAGCGGTTGACGCCTGCGAGCACGGCGTCGTAGGAGAGGCGTTGGTCCCCGCACTCGATTGCAACCTTCGCACCGCGCCCGAGCTCGACGTTGCGATCGACGAAGTGAACCGCAGCATTGAAGAGCTCCGGCACGTCCGCCATCGCGGCCATCCGCCTGCCTCCTCGCTTGAAGTGCGTTTCGGCTACCACTCGCGGGAGGGCGCTTCCTCCGTGGCCGCGTAGTCTCTCGCCCTATCCGCTTCTGCTGACGAAAGGCTCATGAGATGCATCGCTATGCTCGAGCGTTTTTCGCATTTGCAATCGCGGCGCTGTGCGCCGCGCAAACCGGCACAGTGCAAGCCGCTGAAGGCTCAGCCACGATCGCAGCCGTTTTCGATGTGACCGGCCCTGCTGGTCCCTATGGTGATGGACAGAAGAACGGGCTACTGCTCGGCCAGGACTTCGTCAACAAGAACGGCCGCGTACGCTTGGCGTTTGAGATCCAAGACGCCGCCACGCAGAAGACGCAAGTCGTCAACCTGTTTCAGACGTACACTGCAGGCGGGAAGGTCCCACTCATCGTCGGTCCGACGCTATCGAGCGAGGCGTTCGCCGCAGATCCTATCGCGGTCGCCGCCGGCATGCCCGTGCTGGGAATTTCCAACACCGCGAACGGCGTTACGGCGATGGGACCGTGCGTCTTCCGCGACTCCCTCACGGAAGCGGCCGTCGTTCCGGTCGTATTGAACGAAGTCATCAAGCGCTACAATATCAAGACCGCTGCGATCATCTACGGCAACGACGACGCATTCACCAAGACCGATTATGACGTCGCCAAGGCGGCGCTCGACGCTGCGCACATCAACGTACTCACGACGCAGACATACGCCAAGGGCGACGTCGACTTCCAAGCGCAACTGACGAACATCAAGGCGTCGAATCCTGACATGGTCTTCGTCGGCGCGCTGGCGGCCGAGGCAGGTCACATCGTCGCCGACGCGCACACGCTTGGCATCAAATCACATCTCGTCGGTGGCAACGGCCTCAACTCGCCGCAAGTGTATCAGCTCTCGGGTGGAGCGTCAGAGGGCGTGGTCGTGGGCGCAGCGTGGGCAATAGGAGCGCGCACGCCGGGCAACCCCGAGTTCGTCCAGAACTATCGCCTCCGGTTCCAAAAGGACCCGGACCAGTTCGCAGCTCAGGCGTTTGCTGCCGCACAGATCCTCGAAAACGTGCTCGAGACCGCAAAGTCGCTTGCACCCAAGGACGTGTGCGATGCGTTGAAGAGCATGAAGCCGGTGAACACCGTCCTCGGCACGTTCTCGTTCGACTCGAACCGCGACGCGGTGAATCCAGTCGTCGTCTTGACGGTGCACAACGGCCGCTTCGTAGCCTTCTAGCGGACGGGCGGCGAGGATCGCCGGCGGCGGCTGAACCGCCATGCTGATTCAACAACTCGTCAACGGCCTGTTCATCGGCAGCGTCTACGCGCTCTTCGCGCTTGGCTACACGCTGATCTTCGGCGTGCTCGACATCCTCAATCTCGCACACGCCTCGATCTTCATGCTCGGCGCGTTCGCGACGCTGGTTCTGGTGATCAAGGGAGCGCCGCTGTGGCTCGCCATCCTCGGCGGCGCGCTGGCCGGCGGTCTGTTCGGTGTTGTGCTCGATCGCATCGCGTTTTGGCCGTTGCGGCTGCGCAAAGCCGGTCCGCTCGCGCCGCTCATCTCGAGCATCGCTGTCGGTATCGTGTACGTTGCGATCGCCACCGGCTACTTCGGTCCGGACGTGCGCCACTTTCCGTTCGACGTCGTGCGCACGCCGGCGATCACCGTTGGGCCGGCGACGTTCACGGTGCTGCAGCTCATCATCTTCGCGGCGAGCATCGCACTGATGGCGGGTCTGCAGCTCTTGCTGCGGCGAACGCGGCTTGGCACCGCGATCCGCGCCGTCGCGGAGAATCCCAAAGCGGCCCAATTGATGGGCATCAACCTCGAGGCGGTGTACGCGCAGACGTTCTTCATCGCGTCTGCGCTCGGCGCGGTCGCGGGCATTCTGTTCGCGCTCAATTTCAACGCTGTGAGCTCGGGGATGGGCAGTGCGGTCGAACTCAAAGGCTTGGCCGTCATCATCCTCGGCGGCATGGGATCGATCCCCGGTTCGCTGCTCGGCGGTCTGCTCATCGGGCTATCCGAGACGATCTCAGTCGGTTACTTGTCATCGGGCTATCGTGACGCGATCGTCTTCGCGATCTTGTTCGTCGCGCTCATCGTGCGGCCCGGCGGTCTGCTGGGGCGTCAGACGCTGCGCGCCGCCTAAACCGTGCACTTCATCGCGGACTTCTACGCGGCGCATTCCAATCTGATCAATCAGATCGGCATCAACGCGCTGCTCGCGCTGTCCATCTGGGTGACGCTGGCGTGCGGACAGCTGTCGCTGGGCAATATGGGCTTCATGGCGATCGCGGCGTATGCATCGGTGCTGCTCGTGCTGCGCGCGCACTGGCCGTTCTTGGGCGCCGTGCTCGCGGGCTCTGTGATGGCCGCCGCTGCTGGACTGCTGCTTGGCTGGCCGGTCTTGCGCCTGCGTGGCGTCTTTCTGGCGATTGCCACGATCGGCTTCGGCGAAATCGTACGCGTTTTCGCAGTCAATCTGCCGTGGACCGGCGGCGCGGAAGGCATCTCGGGCATTCCGCCGCGGACGACGACGTTCGGCATCTATCTCTCACTCGCGCTTGCCGTGTTCTTATTGTGGCGCCTGTCGCGATCGCGCGCCGGCCGCGCTTTCACAGCGATCGCGCAAGACGAAGTCGCTGCACAAGGCATGGGCGTGAATCCCGCCGCGTACAAACTGGCCGCGTTTGCCATCGGCGCGTTCATCGCGGGCTATGCGGGGGCGCTTTCCGCGTTCTCGACTTACTTCATCAGCCCGACCGATTTCGGGTTTTCACGCGCGATCGACATGCTGGCGTTCGCGGTCGCGGGCGGCATCGGCGCGGTGGGCGGGCCGGTCCTCGGTGCAGCGCTCCTCACGCTGCTCCCAGAAGTCTTGCGCTTTCTGCACGACTATCGCGACGTCGCCAACGGCGTCATCCTCCTGTTGGTGATCGTGTTCTTGCCTCAGGGACTGTGGTCGCTCTTTCGGCGGCAGGCACGATCCGCATGATCGAGCTGCGCGACGTTTCGAAGGACTACGGCGGCGTGCGCGCGGTCAAGCATCTCACGCTCAAACTCGAAGAACGCGCGCTGCTTGGGCTCATCGGGCCGAATGGAGCGGGCAAGACGACGGTGCTGAATGCGATGACCGGGCTCGCCGCGCCCAGCGCCGGCTCGATCTGGTTCGGCGACCAGCGCATCGAGCGGCGCAAGCCGCACGAAATCGCGGCGCTCGGCGTGGCGCGCACGTATCAGACAGCGCGCATCTTCCCGCACATGACGGCGCTCGACAACGTCGTGACCGGCATGCACTTAAAAGCTCACGATTCGCTGCTGGGCCAACTCGTGTGTTGGCCGGCAACGCTGCGCGGCGCGCAGCGGTTGCGCGAGCGCGCGCGCGCATTGCTCGAAGAAGTCGGGCTCGGCGAGTGCGCCGAGATCACCGCGCGCAGTCTCGCGCTCGGCGAACAGCGCCGCCTCGAACTAGCGCGCGCGATCGCGGCAGACCCAAAGATGCTGCTGCTCGACGAGCCGGCGGCGGGCCTCAACCCTGTGGAAACCGAGCGCCTGCGCGATGAGATCGTGCGCCTGACGCATGAGCGCGGCATGAGCGTGTTGCTCGTCGAGCATGACATGGCGCTCGTGATGTCGGCCTGCGATCGTATCGCCGTCCTGGATTTCGGCGAGAAGATCGCCGAGGGCACGCCCGCGGAAATCCGGGCGAACCCGCGAGTCGTCGAAGCGTATCTCGGAGCGCAAACGTCATGAGTGCAGGCGCGGCCGCGTTGGAGGTCAGCGGCCTGCGAGCTGGTTACGGCCGCGCGGAGGTCGTGCGCGGCGTGAGCCTGCGACTCGAAGCCGGGCGCATCGCCGTCATCATCGGCGCCAACGGCGCGGGCAAGACCACGACGTTGCTCGCGATCGCCGGGATCCTGCGCCCGCGCGGAGGCAGCGTCGCGTTCTCCGGCGTGCGCATCGACGGGCGAGCGGCGCACGTCGTCGCTCGCGCCGGCGTGATCCTTGTGCCTGAGGAGCGCGCCATCTTCGCGCAGATGAGCGTGCGCGAGAATCTTCAAATCGGTGCCTGGCCGCGATCCGACCGTTCGCTTGTCGCGCGCGATCTGGAGGCGATGTTCGATCGCTTTCCGATCCTGCGCCAGCGCGCAGGCCTTGCCGCCGGTTCTCTCTCCGGCGGCGAGCAGCAGATGCTCGCCATCGCGCGCGGACTGATGGCGCGACCAAAAGTCCTGTTGCTTGACGAGCCGTCGATGGGCCTCGCGCCCACGCTCGTCGCCGTCGTTTTTGAAATCGTGAAACGGCTGCGCGGCGAAGGCCTGTCGATCTTGCTCGTCGAGCAGAACGCGCGCCAAGCGCTGGCGATCAGCGACTACGCCTACGTGCTCGAGCGCGGCGCTATTGTAAAGGAAGGAACATCACACGTGCTTGCGGCGGATCCGGCGGTCGCCGCTGCGTACTTGGGAGGTCCGTAGTAAGACCCAGGGGTTTCCCAGGCCGCGCGAGTAGGCTCGATATTGTATGGAATCGCGGCCTGCGTCCGCCGCCCACAAGATCGCTGCAAAAGTCGCCGTCGTCGATGATGAACGGCACGTCCGCGAGATGCTCGAACTGGGCCTTGCGCGCGAGGGCTATGCCGTGCGTTCGGTCGCCGACGGCGTCGAAGCGCTCGATCTCGTCAGCGACTGGCAGCCCGACATCATCATCCTTGACGTCATGCTGCCGAAGATCGACGGCTTTTCGTTGCTGCCGATGCTGCGCAAGAAGACCGAAGCGCCGATCATCATGCTCACCGCCAAGGGTGACATCCCCGATCGCGTCGCCGGCCTCGCGCGCGGTGCCGACGACTATCTCGCGAAACCGTTCGCGTTCGAAGAACTGCTCGCGCGCCTCGGCGCGGCGCTGCGCCGGCCCAAGCTCGCGAGCGCGGAAGAGTTGCGCTACGATGACTTGGCCGTCAACATCGAAACGCACGAGGTCATGCGCGGCGGCCGCCGCATCAATCTCACGCCGCGCGAGTTCGATCTGCTTGTCGCTCTCATCCGCGTGCCGCGGCGCGTGCTGACGAAAGAGCAGTTGCTCGAGCAAGTGTGGGGCCACGATTTCGAGGGCGAGGTCGGCATCGTGGAAACGTATATCTCGTATCTGCGCGCGAAAGTCGACGGCGCCTCGCCGAAGCGGCTTATCCAAACGGTGCGCGGCGTCGGCTACGCGCTGCGCGAGGAACCGGCGTGAAATCGCTCGCGTTTCGGCTAACTGCCTGGTACATCGGCATCTTCGTCGTGCTGCTGGCCTTCGTCGTCATCGTGTCGTCGCTGACGTTGGACAACATGCTGCGCCGCGAGACGCGCGACATCCTGACCGCGCGCAGCACCGATGTCGTCCTGCTCAGTCGAGTCCTCGGCTCCGATCAAACGGCGCTGCGTTTGGTCGCGCCCGCGATCGTGGATGACTTCACGCGCCTCGGGATACGCGGGGCGGTCTTCGATGACAATGGGCAGTTCCTCGCCGGCGACGAGTCGCAAGCAGCGGCCGGCGCGAGCATGGCCGGCATGAAACACGGTCAGCCGCCGCCGGCCGGTCAACCGCCGCCCGAGCGCGGTGGCCTGCGCTTCATCCCATACCCGGGCGGCTACCTGACGTTCCACCGCACGTTCGATTTCTTGCTGTTCAATCTTGGTTCGTATTGGCTGACGCTCGCGGTCGTGCTTTTCATCGCGCTGGTGATCGCCGGCTTCGCCGGGCGCATCCTCGCCGCTCAAGCGCTGTCGCCGGTCGTCGACGTGACCGACGCGCTCGACAGTTTGGGAAAAGGCGACTTCTCAAAGCGCGCGTCGACGCGTGGGGAGCCCGGGGAGATGAGCGCGCTGGCGCGCGCGTACAATTCGGCGGTCGAAAAAGTCGGCGCCGCGTTCGAGGAACGGCGCAAGACCGAGGAGAGCATGCGGCAGTTCTCGGCCGATGCGGGCCATGAATTGCGGACGCCGCTCACGGTGATCTCCGGCTACGTTTCAGTCTTGCAGCGCGGTGCGCTGGCCGAGCCCCACGTCGCGGCCGACATCCTCGGAACGATCGCGCTGGAATGTGATCGGATGCGCCGGCTCATCGACAAGCTGCTCGCGCTCGCGCGCTTGGAGAGCGTGCCGTTGGGCGAGCCGCAGCTCTTCGACGCCTCGAAGGTCACTGCCGAAGCGGTCGAGCATTCGCGTACGCTCGTCCCCGAGGGTACGCTGCGCGTCGACGTCAACGGGCCACTCGAGGTGCGCGCTCAACCCGACGAACTGCGCGAAGCCGTGCGCAATCTCATCGAGAACGCCGCTCGACACGCACCGGCGGCGACGATCAACGTCAGCGCGCACAGGCATAACGGATCCGCGGTAATCGAAGTGAGCGACAACGGTCCAGGGATGCCGCCCGAGGAACAGGTGCACGCGTTCGAGCGTTTCTATCGCGGCGCGCTGCGCGGCGACGTGAGCGGATCCGGGCTAGGGCTTGCGATCGTGAAGAAGGCGATCGAGCGCGCGGGCGGCAGCGTGCGGCTCACCAGCGAAACCGGCAAGGGCACGACGATTACGCTCGAGCTGCCGCTCGCTCAATAACGCAGGATTCTACTGCTAGAGGCGGCGGACGAGAGGTAGTACGTCCGCCGAGTCGGGCGCGACCGCGGCCCCGAGCGCCTCAACCACGTCTGGATCGTACTTCTCCGGCGCATACGAACGCACGTCGGCGAGGGCCTCTTCGTGCGTGAGCCCGCCGCCTTGCGGCCGAGCCGACGTCAACTCGACGTAGCGCGTCGCGACGCCGACGATGCGGGCGTTCAGACAGATCTCATTGCCGTGCAGCCCGCGCGGGTACCCGCTGCCGTCGAGCATTTCGCAATACTGCTCGACGATGTCGGCGATCTGACGATAGTCGCGCCAGCGCGAAACCAACCGTGCGCCGATCTCGATATGGCGCGGCGTGCGCCGGCCGGGCATGGCGAGCATTCCGACGTCGTGCAAGAGTGCACCGCGCCGCAGCAGCTCGATCTCCGAGGCATCGAGCCCCAGCACCGATCCCATGCTGGCGGCGAGGGCGGCGACGCGGCGGCTGCAGCCGCTGTCTTGGCCGTCGCGATAGTCGATCGCGAAGGCGAGCGCCTCGATGAGATCGCCGTTGATGCGATCGAGCTTGCCGATGCGATCGAAGAAGTCCGTGTTCTCCCGTTCGAGCGCGGCGAGATACCGCTCCGATCGGGCGCGGATCGCGGAGAATGCAATTCGCACGGCGACGATCGGCACCATGACGTAGAGGAGCGTCATCCAATGGCCGGTGCCAAGATCGCGCGCGAGCAAGAAACCGAGCGCTGCCAGCACGACGAAGATGACGAACGTCCAACGCCGGTTGCCGTATCCTGCGAGCGCGAGCGAGGGTGGTCCACTCGCGCGCATCATTTCGGCCGGAATCGCGATCTCGATGAGATACGCGACAGCGACGTACGTCGCGCTGCCGATCAGCGCCGGTACTTGGAACGCGAGGGCCAAACTCGCGGCCAAACCGCCCGCGAGTGGTCCGAAGACCGATCCCGCCAGCATCGCTGCGCCATCTGATTGCTTTACGCCGCGCGAGGTCAACAGGCGCGCGCCGCCGCGCGCGAATCCAACTAACACGACTGCCGGGGTGCCGTACAGCGCATAAGCGGCGGCGACGAAAACTAATGACGGCCCTATCGCGCGGCCGCCCGCGCGCAAAAGATCGCCCGCAAGCACTTCAAGAAGCGTTGCGCAAATGACGAGCGCCGCGAGCATGAACGGCGCATGGCCCGCGGCCAAAACCGCCCACAACAGCGCGGCGCCGGCGAGCGCAACGAGCGCGTGAACCGCAAACTCGGGTGACGGGTGAACGGACCAAAACGTGCCCGTCGACTCGGCGAAGGGTTGTCGAGCGAGGAAAAGGCGCGGCCGGCGTGATTTGGTCACCAAGATATGACCTCCCGGCCGGGCGCACCGTTACCGCCCCTGCGCACACGACGCACGGCCGTCGGCACTCGCTTCTCGTTGAGTGTCGGCGCGCACCATTGACCCGCGATACACTTGGCAAAACCTGAATATTGCCGTCTACCCTAGTGGGACGCGGCGCCGCGCGCAAACACATACACGTGTACGCTGCTACCGGCATTCTTACGGCAAATCACGAGACCAGCGTGTGCAGTTCTCCGAGCTCGCTAACGCTCGCTCGGAACACTACATAGGCCGCCTCAAGAGGCCGCCACGACATCGACGCGCACTATCGGCGCGCGCTCGGAGCGCGCCATTTTCATCGGGAATGCGTGGCGTCACAATCGTCGAACCATACCCTCGTGGAGTTCCGCGAACCGATCGAGCAGCTGATCCGGGACCCTCGCGAGTTCACGCGCGACGTCAAGTTCCCGCCGGCTTCCGAGCTGCGCATCTACGACACCTCGCTGCGCGACGGCGAGCAGATGTGCGGCATCGCCTACACGCCGGAGACGAAGTACGAGATCTGCCGCCGGCTGTCGGATATCGGCGTGCACATCATGGACGTCGGGTTCCCGGCTGTGTCGGCCGACGAGCGGCGCTCGCTGCAACTCATCATGGAAGGCAAGCGTAAGGGCGAGATCCGTGAGGATCTGGACGTCGTCGTCATGTGCCGCAGCACCGCCAAGGACATCGACGCGACCCTCGAGGCGCTTGCCGAGATCAAAGTCGCGCCCAGCGCGGTGACGTTCTTCGTCTTCACCTCGGGCAGCGATCTGCACATGAAGTACAAGATCGGCAAGGCGCTGCTCGCGCGCGAAGGCAAACCGGAGAGCGAGTGGCTTGACCTGCCGCTCTCGTTCTACCGCCAGGCCAACATCCGCATGCAGTGCGACGCGATCCGCTACGCCCGCGACCACGGCGTCGAACGCGTCGAGTTCGGCGGCGAGGACGGCAGCCGCGGCGACGTCAGCTACTTCATCGAATTGTTCCGCGCCGGCCTGGAAGCGGGGGCGACGCGCCCCTCGTGGCCGGATACCGTCGGCTGTCTGACGCCGGAGGCGACGCGCTGGCATTGCTCGCGCATCATCGCGGCGATGCCGAAGGACGTCACGCTGCTCAACCATTTCCACAACGACTACGGGCTGGGCGCCATCAACTGCATCACCTCGCTCGCATGCGGCTGGAAGGCGTTCACGGTCACCGCGAACGGCTACGGCGAACGGGCCGGCAACGTGCCGCTGCACCAAGTCATCACCGCGCTGAGAGTGCTCTACGGCGTCGAGATCCCGGGCTTCAAGTATCACAAACTGTGGGAGCTCGCGCGCTTCATGGAGTCGGTATCGGGGTATCCGATCCAAGCGCACGAGCCGATCATCGGCGCGAATGTGTTCGCGCACGAGTCGGGTATTCACACGCACGCCATGCTCATCGATCGCCGCATGTACGAGGCCGTTCCGGCCGAGCTCGTCGGCGGTCAGATGCATTTCATCTACGGCAAGCACAGCGGATTGGCGGTCGTCGAAGCAGCGCTCAAGAAGCACGAGGGCAAACTCAGGACGGCTGGCGTCAGCGTCAACGCTGATCTCGCCAAGCGCGTGCTCGCCGAAGTGAAACGGGTGCGGCAAGAGCGCGCTGCTGCCGGCACGACAGCGAATATCATCAACGAGTACTACGCGGGCATCCAGAGCCTCGGGCTTACCGAGGACGACGTGCTCGACATCGCCGAAGGAATCGGCGGCCGCCAACGGGCAGCGGTATGACAACGTAAACGTAGCACTCGAGCGCAGCTCGAGTGGATTTAAAACGTAGCACTCGAGCGAAGCTCGAGTACAGACGAACTCCCGCTAGCGGGAAGACAGGACAAGCCATGAAAGAGAACATCAACAGCATCCAAGTGACGGCCGAGTGGATCCGGCGGCCGCTCGTAGACCTCGGCGGCAGTACTCCAGCGGATGCAGTGAACGATCCTGAAGGGCGGCGCAAGCTCGAAGATCTGCTCGTCGAACTCGCCGGACACCACGTCCGGCTGGCTGCGCTTGGCTTGCCGTCAGTCGACGTGGCGGACATTCGCAAGGCGCTCGGCATCGAAACCGCGCCGGCGCCGGTGGCCCGCGCCCCGGCTCGCGTCGTGCGGCCAGGCCCGATCAAGCGCAATCAACTGCTTGACGAACTCGGCACCGCGCTCACCGGCGGCGACGTCGACAGCGCGGCGTATTACAACCTCAAAGCGCACACGGTCGAGCACTTCATGCACAACTTGGGCGACCAAGAGAACGCGCGCATCGCTGAAGCCGAGGCGAACGCCGACATGAAGAAGATCAGCCCGGTCACGACCGAGGTGCGCTATGGGATCATGTCGGACTTCATCGGGCTCGTCGAGGACATCAACGTGGCGGGCAGGCTGCGCAGTGCGATCTCGGGCAAAGGCGCGTTCCGCCGCTTCCGAGAGGCGGTTGACGAAGACGACACGCTGCGCCGGCGCTGGCTCGGTTATCGCACGAAGCGCCACTACCACCTAGCGCTCGATTGGCTGCATGGACTCGGGCTCAACCCGCCCGGCATCACGCCATCGGACTACGACTGGGAGCCGCAGCCGCAACCCGTAGCAGCCGCGCATGCGCCCGCCGCGCCGCGTTCGAAACCAGCCGCGGCAGCAGCGCAGCCGGCTGAGGTACCGGCCGCGGAGGCCTCCGCCGAAGCGGAGGCATCGGCCGAAGCGGATCAGGCGGCACCCGAAGCACCCGCCGAGACGCCCTCGAGCAACGGCGAGCCGCCCAGCGAAGAGGTCAAGGCGTCGAACGCCTCCTGAGGCCACACAGCACAAGGCGCGGTGCCAAACAGTGGCCCGCGCCTAGACATGGTGCCGGGTGCGCCTTATCCTTGGGGGACCGCACGAGCGTCACCCGGCGATAGTAACGACCGGACAGCCACGTACTTTGTTACAAGGTGTGCACGGTCACTTTCGCCCGACCCGTTAGCTGACCGAGGCCCCGAGCGCGGTCAGCGCCCGAAATGCTCGGAAAACCGTGAGAAAGTCGTCGTTCGCATAGCGCAGCGTCCGGCCGGTGAGCCGCTGGCTTCCCGGCAGCAATGCCGCCATATCCGCCTTTGCCGTCGAGGTCAGCGTCAGCTCGAGCACGATTGGCGGTGCAAACCGATACGGAGCGGCGTTGCGGGTTCGCATTTCCCGCAGCGCGCGTTGCAAGCCGGCGCGGATCGCTTCGCATGCGGCGGACGGTGAAAGCGATTCAGCCGCGTACCGGCCGATGGCACGCTTGACTTGCACGGCTTCGACCCACGGCAAGAACGTGCGCGCATCGGCGCACGCCGATTGGTCGCCCGAGATGAAGACCACCGGCACGCCGAAGCTGCCGGCCACCGCCGCGTTGATGCGCGCCTCGCTGCACGGCTGACCGTTGATCCTTACGTCGTAGATCGTCTCGCCGGTGTACGTGTGATCCAATGCTGCATCTGACGTTCCACCCGGCGCGTGATAGCCGACGAACGCCACCGCGGTAAAAGACGAATCGAGCCCTTCGTTCATCGAGAGCGGCTTCGGGCTGCCGCGGATGAGTTGTACGGCGGGCGGCAGCGCTTCATGCATCACGTTGCGCATGTTCCAATGCGAATCGTTGACCACGATGTCGGTCGCACCACCGGCCGATCCCCCTTCGCACGCCGCGTTGACCTCAGCCGTCATGAGTTGACACGAGCGCGCGTATTCCGGCTGCCCGACTGGGTTCGTCTGCTCGGTCGAGGTGATGCCGGCGACGCCTTCCATATCCGCGGAGATGTAGAGCTTCACGACGCTGTAGTAGCGCGCTCTTCGCACGCGCTCCTCCCAAATGCAGTAGCGCGCTCTTGAGCGCGCTCCCCCACGGAAGGTCGCGTTGCGCAACCCGCGAAAGCGCACGTGCAGTCGTGTCCTTTGCGCGTCCGCTGGCTTCATGGCCGGCACTACCGTCCACAGCGGAACTGCAAATGCTCTTCGCTCGGCTCAACAGCGAACATTTCGGCGGCGTTCTCCGCGCGCACCGCATCGAATACAACCGGCGCCTCATGACCGTCACCGGCCGCATCTGTTACCGCCCGGCGCTCATCGAGCTTTCGCTGCCGCTCTTGGCACGGCATCCCAAGCACGTGTACGAAACGCTGCTGCACGAGATGGTGCACGCATGGTTGCACGCGCAGGGATTGCCCTCAGGGCACGGCCGGGAATTCAAAGCGAAGATGCACGCGGTCGGCCTGAGCAGCATTTATCACAGGCTACCGGTTGCGCGCCGGCAAAGCCGGCGCCGCTACTTGCTCGAATGCCCGCGCTGTCGCGTCGCGTTGTCCCGCCGTCGCCATCCGGGTTCGCGCGTCAGCTGCGCGCGTTGCGCGCCGCACGGGTTCGACCCGCGCGTCGAGATGCGCGTGCGAGCGATCGCGTAGCCCATGCCGACCTATATCGTCGGGATCACCGGCGCTAGCGGCTCGATCCTCGGCGTGCGCGCGCTCGAGGCGCTGCGCTCGATGCCGAACATGACGCTGCACCTGGTCATGACCGAACAAGCCAGAGTGACGCTCGCGCTGGAAACCGACCTCAAGCCCGAAAGCGTGGAGCGGCTCGCGAACGTCGTCCATGACGACCGCAACCTGGCGGCGGCGATTTCGAGCGGCTCGTTTCGCACCGACGGCATGGTCGTGATTCCATGCTCGATGAAGAGCGCAGCGTCGATCGCCTATTCCATGAACGACACGCTGCTCGTCCGAGCCGCCGACGTGTGCCTCAAAGAAAAGCGCCGCCTCGTCCTCGTCGTCCGCGAAACGCCGCTGCACCTTGGCCACTTGCGCGCGCTGACGAGACTGGCCGAGCTCGGTGCGACGATCGTGCCGCCGATCGCCGGCTTCTATCAAAAGCCGAAGACGGTGGACGACATCATCAATCATTCCGTCGGCAAGGCGCTCGACGCTCTCGGCGTGCCGAACGAATTGTTCAAGCGCTGGAGCGGATCTAGCGTCCTCGCAACAGCAGAAACAGCACCGCGAATACGACGATGAGCGAAAACCAGCGCATCAGGGGGCCTGGTTTCATGCGGGCCGACAATTGCGCGCCGAGCTGCGCGCCGGCGACCGCGCCAATCGAGAGAAATAGAGCGGGATAGAGCAAGACGTCGCCATAGTGCGCGTGCGCCGCGCCTCCGAACAGCGCGGTGACGAAGATGACCAAGGACGAGGTCGCGACCGCGACGTGCGTTGGGAAGTGGAGCAGGTAGATCATCGCCGGGACCTGCACGACGCCGCCGCCGATGCCGAACATGCTCGCTAGAAAACCCGTCACGATTGAGATGCCGACGCCTACCCAGATGTTGAAGCGGTATTGGTGATGCACGCCAAATGCGTCGACAAAGTCGCGGCTGTGGCCGGCCTCCTCGGGCCCGGCCTCCTCAGAAGCCTGCGCATCAGGAAGCGGCTCGTTGCGCGCGAACAACGACCGCCCGGCCACCAAGATCAACAGCGCGGCGAACAGCAACGAAAACACGCGATGCGGAACGTGCTGGTCGACCCAAGCGCCCGCGATGGCGCCGGGAATGCCTGCGACCGAGAAGATCAACCCGCTCTGAAGGTCAATGCGCCTTTGTCGCAAGTATGTAACAGTGGAGGACGCCGCGTTGGCAAGCACGACGATGACGGAAGTACCGGCGGCGATGCGCGCAGGAAATCCGAGCGCGAGCAGCAGGGGCACCACCAGAAAACCGCCGCCGACGCCGACCATGCTGCCGTATGTCCCGACGAAAAAGCCGAAGACGACGAAGCCGAGGAGTTCAAACCACGGCATGGACGAGGCTCCGGTCTGCAAAATCCCGGAAAATGATCACGTCGGCAACGTTGCGGACGCAACCGATGGCGTCCTGCGCATGAAGAAGAAGGTCTGGCACTACGTGTATCTCGCGCGTGCGAGCGACGGCGCTTACTATTGCGGCTACGCGCTCGATCCGCGCGCGCGGCTTGCGGCACACAACAGCGGCAGGGGAGCAAAGTCGCTGCGCGGCCGAAAACCGGCGACGCTCGCATTCACCAAGCGCTGTGCCACCAAAGGAGAAGCGCTACGCTTAGAGGCGGCGCTCAAGCGACGCCCGCACGCCGACAAGCACGATCTGGCGCGGCGCTGGCGGCTCAAGGGACGTTAAGGATTTGGCTGCGCGCTCTTTCGCCGAAAGTCTTTGTCGGCCAAGTCAGCGAGGTATTCAAAGTTTTCCCACAAGCGAGGTGCGTTGTAAAGCGCTCGCTGTTGGAGCGCGAGCGGCTTTAGCCGCTGCCAACTCTCCAAGATGAAGAGCCCCATGAAATCGAGCAGCACGTCGGCATCGAGCAAACCGTTCTTCACGATCGTGCCGACGCGCTCCATCCGCCGTAGCATCAGGGCTTCTTTATGTACGGCTGGGTCGGGGGCTCGGCCGAGCGCTTCCCCACGGAACCGCTCGTCTTTCATCTGCGCTTCGAACTCGTTCAGAATAAAACGATACGATTCAGCCAGATCCGATGTAGCGAGCTGATCGAAGATCGCGAGCGTCCCCTCGAGCTGCGTCGCTCTGCGCAGGTGCTCGAGTTGCGCCGACATCGCCTTCGACTGCTCGTTGAGCACTCTCAGCTGCCGCGCAGCGTACAGCACCGTCAAAAGAATCACCAAGCCGGTGAAGGCGGTGCTGATCGTGGTGAGCGCTTCCCAGCTCACGGTTTAGCCGCTTAGACGCGGCCGATGTACTTGCGGTCGCGCGTGTCGATGCGCACCCGGTCGCCCGGGTTGATGAAGAGCGGCACCTGGATCATCGCGCCGGTCTCCAGCGTCGCAGGCTTGGTGACATTCGTCGCGGTGTCGCCGCGGAACCCTGGGTCTGTCTGCGCGACTTGCAGCTCGATGTGGTTCGGCAGCGCGGCGCCGATGACACGGCCTTCGTGGAACTGGACCTCGATCACCATGCCTTCATTGAGAAAGTCGACGTTCTCGCCGAGAACGTCATGCCCGAGATGGATCTGCTCGTAATTGGACTGATCCATGAAATGATACTCATCGCCGCTCTTGTAGAGGTATTGCATTTCGCGCGTCTCGATGATGGCGCGCTTGATCATCTCGCCGGCGCGGAACGTCTTCTCGAGCACGTTGCCTTTGATGACGTTCTTCAGACGAGTGCGCACGAACGCGGAGCCCTTGCCCGGCTTGACGTGCTGGAAGTCGACGACGGTCCAGATCTGTCCGTCGACGACGATCGAAATGCCGGTGCGAAAATCGTTGCTCGAGATCATGGAGCTCCTTGGCTCGGGCTGCCTTGCACTATCGTCTTTTCACCGATGCGCGGTTCGCTGCCGGCGATCAGCCGCCGGATGTTCCCTTTGTGCCGCCACAGCACGAGCGCCAGCGTGACGATCGCGTAGGCTGTGTAGGGCCACGGCGCCCGCAGCAGCAGCAACGCGATCGGAGCGGCTGCCGTAGCGAGCATCGAGGAGAGCGAGGCGAATCGGCTGGCAAGCGCGGTCGCGAGAAACACGATCGCCCACACGAGCGCCGCTTGCCACGACAGCACCACCAGTACGCCTAATCCGGTGGCGACGCCTTTGCCGCCTTCGAACCGCAAGAAGATGGACCAGTTGTGTCCGACGATCGTCGCAAGGCCGACGATGGCGACGATGAGCGGGGGCGCGTGCAAGAAGACGGCGATCGCGGTCGGCACGACGCCCTTGATGACGTCGCCGATGAGCGTCAGGGCGGCGCCCCACACGCCGAGCGCGCGCAGCGCGTTCGCTGCGCCGATGTTGCCGCTGCCCACCGTGCGAGGATCGACTCCGTAAAGCCCCTTGCCCACGATGATGCCGAATGGGATCGATCCGATGAGGTAGGCGGCGACGACCAACGCCACCCAAACAGCGATCACGAACGCTTACCTTTGGACGAACCCGCGATGATCTCTTCGGCCTGTGTCGTGTCTTGGCGCACGCGGGTGCGAAACACAAGTCTGATGGGCGTGCCGGCAAACCCGAACGCTTCGCGCAGCCCATTTTCGAGATACCGTTCGTACGAGAAATGCAACAACTGCGTGTCGTTCACAAAAAAGACGAACGTCGGCGGCGCGACGGCGGACTGGGTCGCATAGTAGCAGGTCATGACGCGCCCGCGGTACGAGGGCGGCGGATGGACGCGGAACAGATCGCGCACGATCTGGTTGAGCTTGGCGGTCGACACTCGCTTGCGCCGCTCGTCGAAAGCCGCCGCGACCGAACCCCAGACCTTGTGCAGCCCCTTCTTGGTAAGCGCAGAAGCGTAGAGGATCGGCGCGTACGGCGCGAAGGCGAACTCGGTGCGCAGTTCCGCTTCTGTGTCCTTGCGGCTGATGGCTGCGGTGTCCACCAGGTCCCACTTGTTCAGCAGGATGACGAACGCTTTGCCTTCTTCGACCGCCAGGTCGGCGATGCGACGGTCTTGCGAAGTGACGCCGGCTTGCGCGTCGATGACGAGCAGCGCGACGTCGCAGCGCGCGATCGCGCTCACCGCGCGCAGGCTGGAATAGTACTCGAGCGCCGGACCGCTCTTCGCGTGCTTGCGGATCCCAGCCGTGTCGATGACGACGTAGTCGCGACCATTGGATGAAACGGATGTGTCCGTCGTGTCGCGGGTCGTGCCCGGGGTGGATGCCACCACAGCACGCCGTTCGCCGGTCAGCGCATTGACGAGCGAACTCTTGCCGACGTTGGGCTGGCCGACGATTGCGAGGTGGATCGTCGCATCATCTTCGTCGGAAGATTCGGGCACCGGCGCCGGAAGCTTCGCGACGATCGCGTCAAGCAAATCGCCGCTTTGCAGTCCATGAATGGCCGACACGGCCAGCGGCACGCCGAACCCGAGCGAGCAGAATTCGTAGATGGACGCCTGTGTGGCAGGCGATTCGACCTTGTTGGCGACCAGCAGAACTTTTTCGGATCTCGGGCGCAGCAGCGCGGCGACGTCCGTGTCGCCCGGCATCACGCCTTCCTTCGCGTCGACGACGAACACGACGGCATCCGCTTGCTCGATCGCAAGCTCCGCCTGCGCGCGCGTTTGCGCGGGGATATCGGCGTCGGAATCAGTATCGATGCCGCCGGTGTCGACGACGGTGAGAGTGCGGCCGGCCCACTCGACGGGCGCGTACAGCCGGTCGCGCGTCACGCCTGGCTGCGCGTCGACGATCGCGTGACGCTTGCCGACGAGCCGGTTGAACAACGCTGATTTGCCCACGTTGGGACGCCCAACGAGTGCGACGATCGGGGCGGACGACACGGCGTAGGGGCATTCGACGAGAAAGTCGCATCTCCCGGCACAAGGTGTCTGCGATGATCGTTCTGCTTGCCGCGCCCATTGCCGCGCTCATCCTCACTGCAACGCCGGCTCCGCAATCCTCTGACGGTCGAACGAATTCGACCGCGCCAACTTCACCTGGTCCAGAAACATCGCCGTCACCCGTTCCCACGCGCATGCCCGCGCACGGCGCCGCCTTCGTCACCACATTGCCGCTCGGCGCGGACATCTTGGTGGACGGCGTGAACGTCGGACGCACGCCCGCGTTCATCGATCTGCTTGCCGCCGGCAAACACAGCATCGTCGTGTCGCGAGTAGGCTGGGCGGCGCAGGCCGCGACGCTGCAGGTGAACGTCGGTCAGGTCGCATTGCTGACGCTCACGCTCTCGCGTGCCGCCGCACCAACCCGAGGGTTCGGCGCGCTCGACGTTCGCGGTTCACCGGCGGGCGCGACGGTGTTCCTCGACGGCGTGAAAATCGGTACGATACCAACGACAGCCTCGAAGGTGAGCGCCGGCTATCACATCGTCACAATCGTCGGCACGCCCTCCGAGCGCACGACTCGCGACGTCACCGTCTATCCCGACACGACGACGACGATCTTGATCACCGCAGGCCTAGGTGAAGGGCCTGCCGCTGATATCCTGGAGCCGGCGGCGGATTACGTTCCGGCCTCGGCGATCGCGGTCTCCGGCGCGCAAGTGACCATCAAATTCCGCGGCCAGGAACTGCGTTGTTCGCTGGGCTCGCGCAGCTACACGCTCGACGGTAAAACTGGATTGTTGTCAGCGGCACCGGCGTTGTTGGACGGCAAAGTGTATCTGCCGCGCTCATTGCTGGAACACATCGCCGGGGCGCATCGCGGCCAATGAATGTGGTGCGGCAAGGCTCGCCGCTGCCGGCCCCGAACCACCCGCAAATGCCCGCCGTCTACCTGCAAACGTTCGGCTGTCAGATGAATGTGGCCGATTCCAATGGCTTAGCGCATCAGGCTTGGTCGATGGGCTGCACCTTCACCAAGGAGCCTGACGCCGCCGACATCATCATCGTCAATACGTGCGCGATCCGTGAAAAAGCGGAGACGCGAGTGTACGGCAGGCTCGGCCAGCTCAAGCCGATCAAGGAACGCCGCCCGGACGTGAAGCTGCTTGTGGCGGGCTGTCTAGCTGAAAAAGACCGCCAGATCATGCAGAAAAAGGCGCCGCACGTCGACGCTCTGCTCGGTCCGCGCGACTACAAACAATTCAAAGCGCTGCTCGGTTCGTGGGGCGTGCCGACGGATGCGCCGCCGCCGGAAACGCCGTTCGTGATGCCGTCCGCAGAAGACGATCCAGGCCAAGACGGCGCGCTCGAGTTCGCGCACCTGCGCGCGCTCGTGAACATCACGCGGGGCTGCGAGAAATTCTGCACCTATTGCATCGTGCCGTACACGCGCGGTCCGCTCGAGAGCATCGATCCGGATGAGATCGAGTCGCAAGTGCGGCGCGAACTGCGCGCCGGCGCCAAAGAGATCACGCTGCTCGGCCAAAACGTCAACTCCTACTTGTGGCAGCCGACCGGACTTGACTTCGCCGGCCTGCTGCTGCGCATCGGTGCGATCGAAGGTCTTGAACGCCTCACGTTCTTGACGTCGCATCCCAAAGATTTCGGACCGAAGGTCGTCGATGCGCTCGCGCGCTTGCCGAACGTCCAACCCCGGCTCCACCTGCCCGTTCAGTGCGCGAGCAACTCAGTGCTGAACGCGATGGCACGGCTGTATACGATAGAAGAGTATCTCGACAAGATCGCCTACTTCCGCGAGCATCTGCCGCGCTGGGCGCTGACCACCGATCTCATCGTCGGCTACCCAACCGAGACGGAAGATGATTTCCTCAAGACGCTTGCTCTCGTGCAACGCGGCACGTTCGAGTCGGCGTTCATCTTCGCGTTTTCGCCGCGCGCCGGCACGCCGGCGGCGACGATGCAGCCGCAAGTGCCGCCCGAAGAGAAGATCCGCCGCTTGCAAGCGGTGAACGCTGCGCAGAACGAAGTCACGCGGCGCTTCAACGAATCGTTCATCGGCGAGCGCGTGCGCGTGCTGGCGCAAGGACCGTCCAAGAAAGATCCGGCCAAGATGGCCGGCAAGACCGGGCACAACACGACGGTCGTGTACCCGCGCGACGACCGCACGAAGTTCGCGCCGACGACGGATGTGCTGGTCGAGCAAGCCTTCAACTGGGGGCTTGCCGGAAGCGTGGTCTAACATTCGAAAAGGCGCCCGCAGCGTCCGCGCGCCGCACGAAGAGCGCACCGAACACGCAGGGAGAACCCGCGCTCCGGTCGTTCCGGCCGACAGCGACTCGATCAACTCGCCGCTCATCGCGCAATACCTCGAACTCAAGTCGCGCTATCCGGAGGCGCTGTTGCTCTCGCGCGTCGGCGATTTCTACGAGGCGTACGGCGCCGATGCGGAAGATCTCGCTGCCTCCATCCACATCGCGCTGACTTCAAAAGAAGCGGGCAAGGGCACGCGCGTGGCGATGGCCGGCGTGCCGCATCACAACTTCGACCACTACTTGGCGCGACTGGTGCGCCAATCGCGGGTCGTCGCGATTGCGGAGCAAATGGAGCCGCCGGCTCCTAACCGCCTGGTGCGGCGCGAGGTGGTGCGGGTCATCACGCCGGGCACCGTGCTCGAAGACAACATGCTCGCTGCCGAGCGCAACAACTACGTGGCCGCGTTTGTGAGCGCGGCTGGGCACACGGCGATCGCCGCGGCCGACGTCTCGACCGGCGAAGCGAGAGTTTCCGTGGCCGATGACGACGATGACCTGGCTGCCGAACTCGACCGCATCGCGCCGGCCGAAGTGCTCGTGGAGACCGACGAAGACGTGGCCCGCGTGCGCGCTTGGGTTGGCGAGCGATGCCGCGTCGCGGTGTTTGAACCGAGCACAGCCTCAAGAGGCCGTGACTACAGCGGTTCTGAGGACCTCGAACTTCCGTCGTCGCTCCTTGAAAGGTTCGCGGCCTCGGATCGCCCGGCAGCGGGCGCCGCGCTCGGGTTGATGGCCGCTTATCTCGACTACGTGTTGCTCGACGGCGCCGGAATGGCGCGCCGTGCGGAGCCGCATCTCGCGCGAACGGCGATGGCGATCGATCCGGGCACGCGCCGCCACCTCGACTTGGTGACCGGCGCGGGCGAGAACTCGCGCGCCAGCCTCCTCAACGTGCTCGCGCGCACGCGGACGCCCATGGGGAGCAGGCTGCTCGCGCGCTGGCTATGCGCGCCGCTTCTGGACGTCGCGCGCATCCGCTATCGCCAGGATCGCGTTGAGCACCTACACGATAGAGTATCGTGGCGTCAAACCTTGCAAGAAAGCCTCGCGCACATCGGCGACGTCGAAAGGATCGTGCAAAAGGTGCGCGCGCGTCGCGCCAACCCGCGAGATCTCGTGGCGTTGCGCGCCGGCCTCGAGGCGCTCGATGGCGCACGCGAGATACTCGCCCAGTCGGACGACGTTGCACTCCTCAAAGCGGTCGAAACGTTGAGTGCCGACGGCGCAGTCGCGCGACTGGCCGACCTGCTCGAGCGCGCACTCCTTGAAGAAGCGCCGCTGACGCTGGCAGAGGGCGGCGCGTTACGACCGGAATACTCGCCGCGTTTGCGCGAACTCGTCGATCTGCGCACCCGCAGCCGCGAGCATTTGTTGGCGCTGGAAGAACGCACGCGCGCCCGAACCTCGATCAAATCGCTCAAGATCAAGTACACGCAGGCGTTCGGCTACTACTACGAAGTGACGCGTGCCAACGCCGATGCGGTTCCGCCCGATTTTGTCCGCCGCCAATCGCTGGTCAACGCGGAGCGCTTCACCGACGGCGAGCTGCGGGCGCTCGAAGCCGAGCTGCTTTCTGCGCGTGCGCGCCAAATCGCGCTCGAGAAAGAGCTCTTCGAAGAGCTGCTTGCGTCGATCGACGCCGCACACGAACCGCTGTTGCACGCTGCTGCGAGCATCGCTGAGATCGACGTGTATGCCGCGCTTGCGCAAGCCGCGAACGAACGGCGGTACGTGCGCCCAGAGATGGTTGCAGGCAGCGAACTCCATATCGAAGACGGACGGCATCCGATCGTCGAGTCGTACGGCGGCGTGGACTTCGTTCCAAACGGGTGCCGCATCGACGGCCAACGGCGCTTTCTGCTGATCACCGGCCCCAATATGGGCGGCAAGTCGACGTACTTGCGCCAAACCGCGCTGCTCGCAATCCTCGCGCAGATGGGTTCGTTCGTGCCGGCGAGCCGTGCGCGCATGGGCATCATCGATCGCTTGTTCACGCGCATCGGCGCCGGCGACGACATCGCCGCCGGACGCTCGACGTTCTACGTCGAGATGGCGGAGATGGCGCTCGTGCTGCGCGGCTGCACGCCGGCGAGTCTGCTGCTCATCGACGAAGTCGGACGAGGCACGGGCACGACGGATGGCCTGGCGATCGCGCAGTCGATCAGCGAGTATCTGCTCGGCCTCGAACGCGCCATGCCGATGGTGCTGTTCGCCACGCATTTCCACGAACTGGTCCGTCTTTCGGACCGCTTTCCCGCGGTCGAGAACTTGCACGTCGCAGTCGCGGAAGAGCCCAGCGGGCCGGTGTTTTCGCACCGTCTGCTGCCCGGATCGAGCAATCGCTCGTACGGCATCGCGGTGGCCAAGATGGCGGGCTTGCCCCCCGAGGTGGTGGAGCGCGCTCAGGCAATTGCCGATGATATTGAACGTAGGCCTGGGACAGCCCCAGCGCCGGTGCGCCGGCGCGGCCATCCCACGACGTCCGACGCGCAACTCGCGCTGGAGGTCGGCAGCCTCACGACGACGTCGCCGAAGACGTAGCCAAATGCAGCACTCGAGCGGATGCTCGAGTGGGTAGCGGCGGGATCTCGAGCCCGCCAACGGTGGAGCGCGGCCATCTTACGAAGCGCCTCATTCCCAATAATCGTGGCGGCAGCCCGCTGGCTGGCCGTCGCGCAGGTGTTCCTCTCGCCGATCTCCGCGGCGCAGCCGCCACTGTGGCTCATTCCGGCGCTCTTCGCCTACGCTCTGATCGCAACAATCCTCGCGGCAAGCCCGCTGTTCTCCAAGCGTCAAGACAAAAAAGACGAACTGTCAGATCTCACCGTCGCGCAGATCATCTTGCTCGACGTCGGAGCATCTGTGGCAACGGGTTGGTTCTGCGGCATCTCCACACTCCCGATGATCATCGGACTCGACGCCGCCACGCTCTCCGACGTTGCTGCGATCATGTTCATCGGCTTGTCGGCGGTGATCACGACCGCCGCGGTCGCCATCGGTCATCCGGTTGATGCCTCCGGCAAACCGATCGACCCGCTCCTCATCGCGGGCACTGCGCTTGCGCTGCCGCTTATCTCCTTCTTAGCGGCTGCGCACGGGCTGCTCGGCCGCCGCCGCGCCGAACAGCAGACGAACGCGATCATGCGCGTGCTCGACGCCGGTTCGGATCTCGGCACCAAGGTCACACTGAACGAAGCGCTCACGCAGTTGATCATCATGCTGCGCGAATTCCGCGAGCAGGTGCCGTGGAGCAACGTCGTCATCTACATCGCGCGCCCCGACGACCAAAGTCAAGACGAGGTGCTCGTCGAGGAGGCCGTCGAGGGCGTCTACTCAGATTTCTATCGCGGCAGCAAGCTGCGATTCGGTGAAGGCATCGTCGGCTTTGCCGCAAACGAACAGCGCCCGCTGCTCGTCGCCGACGTGCAAAAGGATTACCGTGAAGCGGCGCTGCCGCGCCCGAAGGCGGTGCACGGCGCGATGGTCGTGCCGATCACCAGCGAGCACGTCTCGATCGGCGCGGTGATGCTCGTCTCCCCGAAGGTCAGCGCGTTCACGTTCGAACAGCAACGGCTCGTCGACCGCCTCGTGCGGCTGGCTTCGGTCGGCATCCAAAACGCGCGGCTGCACAGCAAGACCCTTGAGCTGGCCGAGACCGACTCGATGACCGGATTGCTCACCAATCGAGCGTATCAAGAGCGGCTCGACGCCGAATTCCGCCGCGCCCAGGTCTCAAAACAGTCGCTCGCGCTGCTCATCGCCGACGTCGACTTCTTCAAACACGTCAACGACACGTACGGGCATCCACAGGGCGACGAGTTGCTGCGGCAGCTCGGCGACGTCATCCGCCAATTGGCCCGCAAAATCGACATCTGCTGCCGCTACGGCGGCGACGAGTTCGTGGTGCTCATGCCCGAGACGATCAAGGCCGAGGCAGCGATGGTTGCCGGCCGGCTGCGCCAGGCGATCGAGCAGACGGAGTTCCAGCTCGAAGGCATCACTGCCAAGATCACGGTTTCGATCGGCGTGGCGGGTTATCCGCAGGACGTTTCGACCAAACAGCAGCTGGTGAAGGCGGCCGACTCCGCGCTGTACGCCGCCAAACAGGCCGGCCGCAACAACGTCAAGCTCGCTACCCGCGAAACACTCCCCGTTCGTTTGTAACACCAGTCCCGCGACGAATGTAGTGTTCCGAGCGAGCGCTAGCGAGCTCGGAGAGTTGCCAGCGCCGCCCTAACCGGCCAGCCGCTCACTTAGGAAAGCGCTTCTGCGCGGGCGAACCGAGCGCCACATGCAGGCGCGGCCTATCCGTCAGCTCGATCCCGCGACGATCGCGCAAATCGCTGCCGGCGAAGTCATCGAGCGGCCAGTTTCCGTGGTCAAAGAACTAGCAGAGAACAGCCTCGACGCGGGCGCCGGCTCGATTGACGTCGACGTCGTTGACGGCGGGCGCACCTCGATCGCGGTAGGCGACGACGGCAGCGGCATCCCGCGCGGCGACCTGATGCTCGCTTTCGCGCGGCACGCCACGAGCAAACTTGCAGGCGCGGACGAACTGTTCTCGATTCGCACGCTTGGCTTCCGAGGCGAGGGCCTTGCCAGCATCGCTGCCGCGGCAACCGTGGAGCTCATCTCGCGCCCGGTGGACCAGGAGATCGGCTCGCGCGTCGAGGCGAGCGACACGAGCATCAGTCAGCCATCCGCTTACGCGGCGCCGCCCGGAACGAAAGTCGTCGTGCGAGACTTGTTCGCGCGCACGCCTGCGCGGCGCGAATTCGTCAAGAGTCCGCGCGCTGAGTTCGCGCGCATCAGCGCTTACTTGAGCAAACTTGCGCTCGGCTGGCCCGCCGTTCGCTTCAGCCTGCGTCACGACGGTGCGGACGTCTGGACCTTGCCGGCAGTGCGCGACGCTGTCGATCGACTCGAGATGGTCTTCGGGCGCGGTGCACGCGGTGCGCTTGTTGCGATTGCAGCGCCCGAAGCGCATGCCCGAGTGAAGGTCGCGGGGTTCATCTCGAAGCCCGGTAACGATCGTGCAAATCGCGACGGGCAAGTGCTGTTCGTCAACGGACGGCTCGTGCGATCTGGCGCGATCGGCGCCGCGTGGACGGCCGGCTATGGATCGTTTGGTATGACGGGGCGGTTCCCGTTCGGCGTGCTGGCGCTGCAGCTCGAGCCTGGCGACGTCGACTGCAACGTGCACCCGACCAAGATCGAAGTCCGCTTCGCGCGCGCGAACGAAGTATTCGACGCCGTCAAACTTGCGATCGCCAGGACCCTACGTTCGGTCGAACCGGTACGCCAGGCTCCCGCAGTCGCGTTTGGGCCTGCGGCGAGTGCGCGAGAGGAGCGCGCCACTGCATTCAACTTCGCTGCGTTTGGGGATCGTGGCGCAGAGTCAGTCTCTTCGCCGTCCGCCCTCGAGTGGGCCGCTGCACCAGGAGACGGCGCACGCGTCTACGGTCAGATCGATCAGACGTTTATCGTCGCCGCGGATCGGGACGGTTTGCTCGTCATCGACCAGCACGCTGCGCACGAGCGAATCGTCTACGAATCGATCCTCGAACGAGAAGGCGCGGGTGATCCGGGCGCGCCGCTGCTCGTGCCGCAGATCGTCACACTCAGTGACGCGCAGGCCGCCGTGTTGCACGACCATGAGGACGAACTTGTGCGCGCGGGGGTCAGCGTCGAACCGTTCGGCGAGCGAGCATATCGGTTAGTCGCACTGCCGACGGGCTTCGACAACCGACGCTTCGATTTGACCGGCATGCTCGACGATTTGCTGGCCGATGACGCCGCGCGCGAAGGGCCGGCGCATCGCAATCGCGTGCTGGCGACCATCGCGTGCCACTCGGTCGTACGCGCGCACGAGCCGCTGGCGTTGCAGGAACAAGCGACGCTCTATCAGCGTTTGCGCGCGTGCAAAGATCCGCACACCTGCCCCCATGGCCGGCCCACGATGCTTCGCATCGACGCGGCCACGCTCGCCAAAGCTTTTCGGCGCACCTAAGCGGCCTTGGGCAGAGAGGCGCTGCGCGCGCTCGCGATCTGCGGTCCGACCGCATCAGGGAAGTCCGAATTCGCGTCGCGTCTTGCGGCCGAATACGGCGCTGAGATCGTCAACGCGGACTCGCGCCAGATCTACCGCGGAATGCGCGTCGGTACCGGCTGGCCGACCGACGAGCAGTTTGCGCGTGCGCCTCATCATCTCTATGGCATTGCGTCGCCGGCGCAGGCCTACAACGCAGGACTGTACGTGCGCGACGCGTCATCCGCGGTCTCGAGTATCGCCGTGCGCGGCAACTGGGCGATCGTCAGCGGCGGCACAGGGCTTTATATCGAAGCGCTCGCCGGCAGCATGCCGCTTGACCGGCCGGTTGCGAGCGACGAGCTGCGCGAGCGCGTGCGAACCGAGGCGGTCGTGCATCCGCACGAAGGGCTGCGCGCGTGGTTGGCAGCAATTGCACCCAACGCGGCAGCGCGCATCCCGGCGGGTGACCGCTACCGCACGCTGCGTGGTCTTGAAGCTGCGCTCGCGGCACGCGAAGCGCCAGCCGCGCGCGCGGCACCGCCTCCAACTGTCGACTTGCAGCTCATCGTGCTGGAAGCTCCGAGTGCAGCGCTGCGCGAGCGCATCGAAGCACGCGTGCGATCGATGTTCGCATCTGGGCTCATGGAAGAGGCGCTGGCCCTCGAGCGCGAGTTCGGCTTGGTGCCCGCGCTGACCGGGATTGGATACGCAGAGGCGCTCGCCTACGCTCGCGGGTTGATGCGCCGAGACGAAGCGATCGCCACGACGTGCAACAGGACCAGCGCATACGCCAAACGTCAGCAGACGTGGTTCCGGCGCATCGCGCACGCACAGCGGCTCGACGCGTTCGGCGCAGGCACGTGGTCGTCGCTGCGCACGCTGGCAAGGGAATTTGCGGCGGTGAAATGAACACGAGCGTAGAGTGAAGACCGGTTTTCCGCTGCAAGACGCATATTTGCTGGCGATCAAGCGTGAGAATGCGCCGGTGACCATCTATTTGCGCAACGGCTTCCAGTTGCGAGGGTACGTACGCGGCTTTGACAGCTTCACGATTATCCTCGAGTACGATAACAAGCCGCATCTCGTCTACAAGCACGCGGTCTCAACGGTGTCACCGCAAACGCCCGTGCAGTTCTCGGGCTCCGATCTCGCCCCCAAAACTGCGCCGAACTCTGAAGGGCACACGTCGACCGGCGCGGACAGCGCGCACCCAGTCGGCAACTAACTCTCGAGCGGTCCCATGGCTGCGATTTCCGTAACCAAGTGTCACGGAACAGGCAACGATTTCGTGCTGCTCGACGATCGCGCGGGCAACGGCTACGAGTATCCGCGGTTGGCGCGTACCTTGTGCGAGCGGCGCTTCGGCATCGGTGCTGACGGATTGCTCGTGCTGTTGCCGGCGCGCGCAAAGGCCGACCTGGCGTTGCGCATCTTCAACGCTGACGGCAGCGAGGCGGAGACGTGCGGCAATGGGCTCCGCTGTGTGGCGCGCTACATCGCTCGCGAATCCGGCCGTGACGGGCCGCTCGCGATTGAAACGGCGGCCGGCGTCGTGCGAACGCAGCCGGCGGGCGAGCGGATACGCGTCGAAATGGGAACGCCGCAGCTGGTTGCCCCGCTCTACACCGACCTCGAATTCGACGGCCGCAAACTGCGATTCGCTCGCATCTCGATCGGCAACCCGCACGCAGTGATCTTGGTGCAGGAGCCACCCGAAGGTTTTGATCTCGACCAACTGGCGCAGGCGGTGACTCGCGCAGCAAAAGCTCGCGACGGACTGAACGTCGAGATCGCCTCGACTGGTTCGCGCACGTTACGCATGCGCGTTCACGAGCGAGGGGTGGGCGAGACCTGGGCGTGTGGCAGCGGCGCCGCCGCAGCTGCGGTCGCGGCGATCATCGAAGGTCGCGCCAAGAGTCCCGTTGAGGTCGAGCAGCGCGGCGGCAACGTCACCATTGAATGGCAGGGAGAGCATACGCCGATCTACTTGACCGGGCCGGCTGAGCTTGTCTTTGACACGACCGTCGCGATCTAAGAATGTAGTCGCGCGCTCTCGCAGCGCGCGTCTTGGGGATCTCACGGCAGTCTTCGCGCGCGCAGACGGCACGGTGCTCGACCTGCCCGGCTCGCGCGCGGCGGCTGACGGTGGCGAGATCGCGCCGGCAAACGCGCGCGAGTTCATACCAATGCCGCACGGTTGCTTATTGCTGACGCTGCCCGGTAGAACGCCGTTGGCGTACGAAAAGGGCGAGCGGTTCGCGTTTGAGCGATTCGAGGGAGGCGAGGTTGATGCGGTTGCGGCCGCGCTTCCGCTCGGCTACACGCGCACGCTTGTGCCGGCCTACCAAGCAAGGCCTGGCAGTCCCGCGCTACCGTTGTACGGCTATGCTGCAGTTGGTTGGCGCGATGGGCAGTTCCGCGTCGCAGCGATGCGCACCGATCACCTCGAATCGTGGTCGCCGCGTTCGCACGCCGCAACTGCGTTGCGCAAAGGCATCGCCGCGCGGCGTGACGAGTTCCCACGCAGCATGCTGCTCGCACAGCTCGAGCGCTGCGCGCTCGAATACGGCTGCTACACCGCGCAGAACGCTTTCTTGCGCCAAGGCGAAGCTGCGATTCCCGTTTCGCCGGCCTGCAACGCGCGTTGCATCGGCTGCATTTCCGAACAGGAGCCGGGCGCGGGGTTCGAGAGTGCACAGGAACGCGTGCGTGCATTGCCGGTGGTTGCGGAGATGACGCAACTCGCCGTTGCGCACCTTGAGTCGGCGCGCGACGCAATGGTCTCCTTCGGCCAGGGTTGCGAAGGCGAGCCGCTGCTCGCGGCGCCGCGCATCGCAGCGGCGATTCACGCTTTCCGCAAGCGCACTTCGCGGGGCGTCATCCACATCAACACGAACGCGAGTCTGCCGAACGCCCTCGAAATGTTGTTAGATGCGGGCCTGCAGTCGGTTCGCGTGAGCCTCAACTCAGCACGGCCAGACGCTTACGCCGCGTACTACCGCCCGCGCGGGTACGGCTTCGCCGACGTCGTGCGCAGCATCGAACTCGCAAGCGAGCGGGGCGCCTCGCTCTCGCTCAACCTGCTCACGCATCCCGGCGTCACCGACGACGCCCCAGAGATGGAAGCGTTCGCGTCATTGTTGCGCAAGAGCCGCGTTTCGATGGTGCAAACGCGCATCCTCAACGTCGATCCGGCGCTGTACTTCGCAGCCGTTGGCCGGCCGCGAAACGCCATCGGAATGCGGGAGTGGTTCAGCTGGATGCACCGAGAGTTTCCCAGGGTCGCACTTGGCAACTTCACTCGTGGCTTTGGATGAGCGTGTAGTGGTCAAGGTTGCTCGACCGTCACAAAGGCGGGGTCATCACAGCCAAGTACGTCCTGGTGGGAGGGGCAGTTCGGGCGCTCGCTTTGGCATGCCCGCTAGTGAAAGAGCGTTTGGAGATCGCCTGCGACGACCAAAGAATATCGCAATACACGGTCACAATGTTCGACCACGCTGGGGGCTACTGGCTACAGTACCACAAGACTAACGCGCCTTGTCGGTCTCTCACTTGCGAAACCCTCAACATAATTGTTGAGAAAGATGGTAAAGCTCGTGTGTACCTCTCCATGTGACCAAGGTTTTCGTAAGATTACGCTTTCCGCGGAATGCGGCGGAACGCGACGCTGATGCGCGGGCCCACATCATAGCGCGTCTTCGGAATGCCGTGATCGTAGTTCAAGTGGCTTTCGTAGCTCATCACGAGTAAGCTTCCGGCTTCAAGGTCGCGATCGAGGATGCGCCGCGGCTTGGCCCTAGTGCGGATCGTCATGCGCCGTGTCGCACCGAGACTGACCAAAGCCACGGGCGCCTTGTCGATAGCCTCTTCCACGTGGTCGCCGTGCGGCGCAACGCTGTCGTGGCGATCGCGATAGAAGTTCAAACCGGCAGACAAGAACGTAACGCCGGTAAAGCCCTCGACTGCCGGACGCATCGCGTGGATCGGCTCGGGCAGCGCTGGATCGTCGAGAGAAAATGATGCGACCAGTCGAGGAACGTCGACCACCCGATCGTACATCGGCCGCCGCTCAGCACGCCACGCGACGCCGTCGCGCAACTGTTCGAACCACGCACGAGCCTGCGCTTCATCGAAGAGCGCGCCCTTATAAACGATGCGCCCGAACTCGTCGTCAGCGAGAATCTCGACGTCGGCCGGCTGAATGAACGAAAGCTGCTTCACGTGCGGGAGCGATTGACTTCCTGCGCCACCATATTCATGACGATCTCGGTTCCGCTCACCACCGAGTCGATGCCGAGCTCTTCGAAGATCTGCTTGTTCTTCGGGTTATTGACGCGCGCGATCGTGCGCGGCTTCGCGAAGCGCTTCTTCGTGACCAGGCAGATCGCGAGATTGTCCTCGTCGTCGCCCGTGTCCGCGATGACGACGTCCGCGCGCGCCGCGCCCGCCTCCTCGAGCACGAGCGGATCGCACCCATCGCCGACTTGCGCGATTTCGGAGTTTAGGTTCTGCGCCAGCGCCTGCGCTTTGGCCTCGCTTTTCTCGATGACCACCACCTCGTGCCTGGCTTCCATCAACGCGCGGGTCAGGTACGTGCCCAGTTTTCCGCCGCCGACGACGATGATGAACACGTCAGCGGGCGGCCAACGCCGGCGAGATGAGGGCGCGGTACTCTGTTTCGGCTGACGGCTCGACGATGGCGACGACTCGGTCGCCGGGCTGCACGCGCAAGTCGCCCGTAGGAATTAGGCTCGTTTCGTTGCGCACGACGACGCTAACGCGCGTCTTCCCGGGGATCGTGAGCTGATCGACGGTTCGGCCCGCCAGCGCATCGCCGACCACGAATTCGATGACCTCGACGTCATGCCGTTCGTACGGCAGTTTGCGATACGGCTCCTGAAGCAGCGCGTTGCTCATGAGGTGCGCGCCGACGGTGGTCGGGCAGATCGTAAGCACGCCGAAGTCGCGATACATCGCCGCGCGCGCCGGATCGTAAATGCGGGCGACCACCGACTTGACCTTGAAATGCTTCTTGGCGATCAGCGCCGCCATGATGTTGCGGTTGTCGCCCTCGGTGCACGTGGCGACGCCGTCCGCCTCCTCGACACCGGCCCGGCGCATCACGTCGATGTCGATGCCCGTGCCGAGCACCATCTTGCCGGGAAAATCCCGCCCGAGGCGCCGGAATGAAGCGGAGTTCTCGTCGACGACGGTCACTTCGTGACCCGCGCGCGCGAGCCGTTTCGCCAAGGTAGAGCCGACGCGCCCGCACCCGACGATCAAATACTTCATGCTTGTTTCTGACGAACGAATGGATAAGTCGAGCGGTCGCTTTCGGGCCATAAGCCGCAGCGCCCTCCGGCTTTCGTCGCATTCAAGCGCGGCGCGAGTCTCTCGCACGCAGCCGACTCAAGGAGCGACTTGAGAGCCGCACGAACGAAGTGCGGTCGAACTGCGGGGCGTAGCTCAGCTTGGTAGAGCGCTCGGTTCGGGACCGAGAGGTTCGCAGGTTCAAGTCCTGTCGCCCCGACCACCGTAAGGGACCGCGCTACGTTATCACAGTTTAGCCCGGCGGCCCAGGCCGTCGTGCATCTGGCAGAACAAGAGTGCCGCAACGCGAGCCACTACTACCTCGGCACCGAACACCTGCTCCTCGCAATGGTCATCGCTCCACCCGATGACGTACTCGAGTATTTTCGCTCGATCGCTGCCGAGCCGTGGCAGATCAAGGGTGCGCTGCGCACGGCGATGGACCCGCCGTGTCAACATGCGTGGGAGGGGATCATCATCACGCCGCGTGTGCGCAGGATCTTCAATCACTTGGCACAGGCGTGTCCGGGTGATACGCGCGTCGCGCCGGCCGACATCATCCGCGCCATCGTCGCCGACGGCGGCGGCGTGGCTGCTCGCGTGCTCGCGAAGTGGACGGCGCGAGCGCCGATGACGCAGCCGCCGGGCGCGAGCGCGCGGCCGTAGCGGGCGCATGCAGTTCCAGGAGTGGATCTCGGGCGTCCTCCATCACCTCTCGCACTTCGTCATCCAGTTGATCGAACGGCTTGGCTACGCCGGGCTGTTCGCCGGCATGTTCGCGCAAGCGATCGGCGTGCCGCTGCCAAGCGAATTGATGCTCGGATTCGGCGGCTATCTCGCGTACATCCATAACTTCACGTACATTTTGGTGGTGCTCACCGGTGCAGCCGGCGACACGGCGGGCGCGATGCTCGCGTACGCCATCGGGTACCACGGCGGACGCCCGTTGCTGCAGAACTTCGGGCGGTATCTGTTCATCGCCCAGCGAGAACTGGCCGCAGCGGACCGGTGGTTCGAGCGATTCGGCAATCGAGCGGTCCTGATCATCAAATTGCTGCCGGGCGTTCGAGCGTTCGGCTCGTACCCCGCAGGCGTGACGCGCATGAACTTCGGCGCCTTTGTGGGCTACACAGCGATCGGCGCCTTGATCTTCAGCCTGGTATTCGTCACGTCAGGCTATCTGCTGGGCAAGCACTGGAACGTCATCACCGAGCAGATCAAGCCGATCTCGATCGTCTTGCTGAGCGCGCTCGCCGTCGGCATCGTCGTGTGGCTGATCGCGCGAGCGCGGATGGAGAAGGCGAGGCGCACGGGCGTCGCGTAAAAGCAAAGCGGCGCATATGCCTTCATTACAAGAACAACTCGACC
>Ga0187846_10000149_pt1 | contig 41639 bp, 38 predicted proteins | sample TC_taG_FD_161473 | JGI IMG/M metagenome (GOLD analysis project Ga0187846, IMG submission 161473) | Biofilm microbial communities from the roof of an iron ore cave, State of Minas Gerais, Brazil - TC_06 Biofilm (v2) | ecosystem: Environmental > Terrestrial > Deep subsurface > Cave > Wall biofilm... | reverse complement strand
TCCGTGCAGATTATTCTCTATGAATTTTGAAAAAATAATTTCTTCTTGTGCTTCAACTTCATCAAATTTCTCATATCTTGTAACAAATGCAGTTCCCATGAGAAATATAATGCCAATCACTATAATTAGTGAAATATTTTTCTGTTTTTCAGAAAATGAAAAAGTACTAAATCCATATCTTATTACTCGTTGAATTGGTATTGTTGCAAAGAGAACTAGGAATGGATATAGAGAAAATAAGAATCTGTATTCCTGTATAACAGCATAGGGAGTGACTAACGAACCAAGAATTGCTATAGTGATTATCCAGTTAGATGTAATGAACTTTTTATCTTGGTCAACTGGACGGAGTGAAAACAACATACCAAAAGGAATAAGAATTATCAGATATGGAAATGAAATTTTCCCTGTATCTCCTATAATATCATATGTTCCCCTTACAATATACTTGTTGACAAAGTGTAGGAGACCATTTTTTTGAATATAATCAAGAGCGCCAGCATGGGAATAATTGATATTTTCCGCTCCAATCTTTGCGTACTCACCTAGGAAGATGCTGTCACCGTAATATTCGTAGAAAGGATCACCGTACTGAATATCTCTTTGAATAAGTATTGGAGATATTACAATAAAAAAAACCGCAAGACAGCCAACAAAGGCTGGTATCATTTTTTTTGATCGTTTGAAATTGATAAAATAAAGTATAGACACCACTATTATCATGATTATTCCATTTGGTCTAACCCACCAAAGAATCCCAGCCAAAAGAAATGACAAATATGCATCCCTATTTTTATTACTTAAAATAAAATAAAATGAACCAATGATCACCAGATTGTACAAAGGTTCTGCGTAACCAAGTCCAGCCCAGCGGTTAAGATGAGGTTCAAAAGCTAATAGTGCAGCCCCTACAAGAGAATACTTTTCATCGAAAAATTTTCTGGCAAGTAAATACATAGGCAAAATTGTTACAGTACTTATCACCAAGCTCAAAATTCGAACTACAGCTGCATAGTCTAGAAAATTGTTAGAATTAACTAAAGAAAGAAAAGGCACAATTGCAAGAGACCATCCTGGTTGTTGTTTTGGGGTAACTGCAAAGTCTCCGTGACTATAGTCTATTGCCCTTAACGTGAAACCTAGTTCATCCGATCCCAAAGGTTGGGAAAAATCCAGATAGTATAGTTTTGGTACAAGAGAAATAATAGCTATTATAACTAAAAAGATTGCAACTTTCTTCCCAGATGGACTCATGTTTACACTTTCCAAAAGATGAATTCTTTAATTATTTGCCAGCTCAACTGTCCGCCAACTATAAGTGGTCGCATTTTTCTCGTGCCACCTATTCTTTTTGGTTCTTTTCCATCTATCTCCAGTATGGAATATTTCTTTTTAAGAGCCCTTATGCAAATCTGTTGTTCAATGTTTAGATATTGGGCATCGGTTTTCAAGTCTAGCATAACTTCTCTTTTAATTATTCTGAATCCGTTTAATGCATCAGTCAAATGACCCCCAAAAAAAACATTAACGAGAAACGTAAACATATTATTGCCAAATCTGTCTAATGTGCCAGCATCTTCTGATTCTGAATTCTTAGCAAATCTAGAAATATGTACGACGTCAAATCCTTCCTCTATCTTCTGAATTACCTTCGGTATATCCTCGGGCACATCATTGCCATCTGGACTAAAGAACAATACATAATCAGATTTTGTCCCATCAACACCAATCCTACATGCATTTCCTTCTCCCCTATTTTTTTGATGAATAACTTTGAATCCAAGTCTTTGTGCTTCTTCTATGGTACCATCCTTAGAACCGCCATCAACAAAGACAATTTCTTCTGCCCACTCCTTTTTTACTCTAGGCATTATTGCCCTTACACCTTCTATCTCGTCTAAGGTTAAAACAATAACCGAAGTTGACATTACAAAGTGACTTTATCGTTCGCTATATAATCATTGACGGTTGAAAACAGAAAGTGCTACTTTGCAGTTGCTTTTACAATAATAAATATTCCTAGGTAACTCAGAAAAGTTTTTTCTAAAAGTCTGTTTATTTTATCAAATATTTCAAATGGAAAAAGAACTTTTTTTTCTATTGAATTTATTCTAAAATTATATTTTTCTAGTAGACTAACTAGGCGGTCTAATTCCATGAATTCTTTTACTCCATCATCAAAGTATGCTCTTCTTGCGCCCATTCTCCTTAGCATACTACGGATTTTATCTGCCAACTTCATTTTTGGATTAGCCATTGAGATAAGAAGCATTCCTCCCTTTTTTAGTATTTTATGAGAATAAAAAAGAAAATTTTCTGGATTTTGTAGATAATAGATCATCTCAGAAGAAATTATTCTATCGAATAAATTTTCTTTAAACGGTAGCATCTCTGCATCACAACAAACTACCGTTGCAGATTTGAGGTTGGCACGTTTACACATCGTAAATGAGATATCAGTAAGAACAACATTTTTCAATGATTCAGTAACAACCCCCGTCGCAGAACCCACTTCTAATATCAATCCGCTTGAATTAATTTGGAATGATTCAGAGCGTCTCATAATAGTATATGTATTAGAAACTTTTTCGTAATCATCTGCAATGGTATCAAATTTTTTTTGAAATTCTAGGTTAGAGGGATTTCTCATATAGTCTCTATTTTTTATTTTGCTGCAAGCCAATTAAAGAAGTTTGTACTTATTTCTTCTTGGTGTAATATGAAGCAGTTATTCGAAGGCCTTCATCTAGGGATATCTTCGGATGCCACTTGAGAAGTTTTCTTGCTTTTGTATTATCAACTTGCAGCCTTGGAATTTCTAGGGCTCGCTTGGGGAAACTATTCCATTCCATTTTACCCTTATAACCCGTAATCGTGGCTATTTTTTGAGCTAATTCTCTTATTGATATTGCCTTCGCAGTGCCTATATTGATAGACTCACCCAAAAGTTTCGCATTATTACTTTCCACCGCCAAAACGTATGCTGCAAGCAAATCGGATTCGAACACAAAGTCTCTAATTGGTGTAGGATCTCCAAGCTTAATAGGAGATTTTCGTTGGTACATTTGGTAGATTATACTTTCAATAACAAATTGATGATTGTGTTTTCGGCCATAAGAATTAGCATTTCTAAATATTATAGTTGGAAATCTATAGGCATCATAAAGATATTTTAGGAATTTCTCTGCAGCTATTTTTGCTACTCCATAAGGACTGGCAGCTCTTAGTTCTGCGGTCTCTTTTGTTGGAAATTGTGTTTGGATACCATATTCTTCAACTGAACCTGAAAATATGAATCGCTTTAAGGATGGAACTGCTCTTCTTGCTGCCTCCGCCATGTTTACCGTTCCCAAAAAATTCACATTGAGTACTTCTGTTACATGAGTAAAGCTGTAGGCAACTGATGTTTGAGCACCAAGGTGTATAATTACTTCAGGTTTAAAATCTGATAACACATCATAGATGTTTAGATAGTCCGTCAGGTCACCATAATAGTAAGAAACACCAGCTCTCTTCTCTCCCCTAATCATCGCCTCTGTGGTAGGAGCAAGAGGACGATCAGAGGCGGCAACGTTACGTGCTAACGTTCCAATTTGGTGTCCACGTTCAGCAAGTTTTGAGGCAAGTTTGTCGCCCAGAAAACCAGTCATTCCAGTTATAAAAATTCGCATATTTTCGGAAGAAATCTTGCCGATATTATAGCCTTTGGGTTAGAATTAATTTAGTAAACTTGAACTTTTTCTGTAAGTTTTGATATATTAGAAAATTCTGTTTCTCTTGGATCCAGCCGTCCTATTTGTATTTCAGTCACGATCTCGGCGATACCATCAGAAACCGTCTTTTCATTACGAAAACCTAATCTTGTTCTTATTTTATCAAAAGAAACTCGGTAATTTCTAGGATCTTTTCTCAATTCCAGTACAACAATTTCTGTTGAGATGTTCTTTCTTACCATTTCAGCTAGGTCAATTTTCTTGTAATTCTGGTCGTCACTTCCAACATTATATATTTCTCCAGATATTTTACTTGATGAATTTTCTATTGCTAGTATACATGCATTAGAAATATCTACCACGTGCACAAGTGGTCTCCAGTAATTTGGTCCAAAGACAACTATTTTCTTATTCGCAAAAGCATCACGTATGAATTCTTGAAGAAGTAGATCGAATCTCATCCTTGGAGAAAGACCGAAAGCTGTAGCAAACCGAAGCACACACGGCTCAAAGCTAGAATCCTTTGAATCAAGTACGATAGACTCTGAATGAACCTTAGTTTCAGAGTATAATGATAGTGAATTTACCGGAGAGGATTCATCTACCAATTCAGAGGAAGAGCCATAATTACTGCATGTAGAGGCATAAATGAGTCTTGATACACCCGCTTTTTTGCTCAGGCTTACAAGTTTTGTAGTTGCAAGTTCGTTGATTTGGCGTGCAGCGGCAGGTATTTTATTGCATAAAGGTTCACCCACTATTGCTGCAAGGTGAATTACACAATCTATGTTACTCAAAGCTTTTTTAAGTACTTCCTCATTTCGTATGTCTTCAGCAATTAATTCAACACGATTTTTTGCGACAAGATCAAATATCCCATCTTTTCCAAAAATTAATGAATCAATGACTCTAACTTTATAGCCTTTATCTGCAAGTTTTCTTGTGAGGACACTTCCTATATAACCTGCCCCGCCAGTAACTAGGATAGATTTGAATTTGCTCAATATAGGTAACAAGGAACAAGGTATCTTTATTTATCGTTTATTGATGAAAGATGAGAGAAAAAATTTTGAAACGGATTAATCAAATCGAACCGTCACTTGACAAAGAAGAGAAAAAAGAACTTATGTCTGTTATTGATTCTGGATGGTTCACAGAAGCTTCTAAAACAAAAGAATTTGAAGATGTGTTTGCAAAGTTTGTTGGTTCAAAATATGCATCGGTTGTAACTAGTGGTACTACTGCTCTTTATGTAGGATTAAAGTCTCTTGGCATAGGCAGAAATGATGAAGTGATAGTTCCTGACTTGACATTTATCGCATCTCCGAATTCCGTAGAAATGACAGGGGCAAAACCCATTTTGGTTGATATCGAATCAAATTCCCTCAATCTTGACCTTGAAAAAGTTACCAAATTGATAAGCAAGAGGACAAAAGCGATAATGCCAGTAGATTTTAACGGTAGGTCTGCAAATATCCAAGAGCTTCGTGAAATTGCCACTAAAAATGATCTTTTGTTGATAGAAGATGCATGTCATGCTATAGGTTCGTACTATGGAAATAAACACATGGGTACTTTGAGTGATGTAGGAATTTTCTCCTTCAGTACTCCTAAGATAATTACAACCGGCCAAGGTGGCATGATAGTCACGGATAATAAAGATGTCTACGAAAAATGCATTGCAATTAAGGATTTTGGACGTGAAAAAGGCGCAAAAAAAGACATGCGAAAGGCATTTGATCACCCAACTATCGGGTACAATTTCAAATTCACAGAGTTTCAAGCAGCAGTAGGAATAGCACAAATGCGGAAATTAAGGAAACGCATCTTAAAAAAGAAGGCCTTGTTTAAAAAATATCACGAACTGTTATCATCTTCTTATCAGATAGAGTTCATAGAGACAAACCTTGACAAGGTGACTCCTTGGATGATTGATGTTCTTGTTCAATCAAAATCTCTTAGTAACAAGCTGATTGATTATCTTAAGACAAAACGAATTGAAACAAGAATATTTTATCCTCCCGTCCATAGGCAAAAACCGTACAGACAGCCAGATAGCAAATACAAGATATCATCAGATATATCTGATCGTGGACTATGGTTACCCTCTTCAGTCACATTGACTGATTTGGAATTAGAAAATATATGTAATGAAATACAGAAGTTTTTTAGCTAGATTCATTTTTTATAGATAATCCACCAATCAGTTTAAGGGCAAAAAATCCAACTATTACACTATACCATAAGGTTACAACTCTGATTACAACCACTGGTGTAAGTGTTGATGAGATCTTTACTCCCTGTAAACTTAGCAGACCTACAAGACTACCCTCGGCTACACCCAATCCACCTGGTATAAATGATGCTGCTCCCAGTATCAAAGACGAAGCATAAGTAGAAATAATATTGAGATAATTGACAGTGTCTATTCCAAATGCTATGAGGACAAAGTAAACTGCTAACGATTCTATTATCCAAGCCAAGAAAGAAAGAATCGAGGCAAAAATAACTATCCTTCCACGACATGAATTCCTTACGGTTTCATAGGAATCAGATAATGGTGAAATAATCTTCGATGCAAACTTGAATCTTCCAAAAAGGACAATAAACTTGTTAAAGAATATGCGTGATGAAATAATAACAAAACCAATCACAAGTAAGACCATGGCTGCTAAAATTACGTATGCCCCTATTCCAAGAATCCACACTCCCAAAATAGAAGCAGCTACTGCACCCACCATATCGTATACCTTTTCGACTAAGACTAGAGGAGCTGTTGTTTTGTAAGGTACGTCAAATTTTGATTTTAACAATTGCGATTTTATTAATTGACCTATTCTCCCAGGAGTTATATCTAATGCATAGCCAGACATAAAAATTAAGAGGTTTTTTTTTGCGGGTGGATTTATTCCAGAATTTTTTAGTAAGAGCATCCATCGCAGATAAAGCGACAACCAACCACATGGTACAAGAAGCAATACGATTGGCAGGTATTGAATTTTGAAACTATGAATTTGAGTTGAAAGAGTTCTAAAATCGGCTACCACAAGAAATAATGCATACAGGCCTATTGCGCCTATAATTATGAACACTATTTTATTAGATATTCTCATACAAATTCAAATCTAATTTAGACGACATATACATTAGTAGATGTACTCAATTGAGCTATTGAATTCCAAATCGTTATACAGTTCATACCATTTTATAGCTTGTAATGCGAACATAGACCCCCATGAATTTATCTTCTGCTTCTTCCTCCAACCAAAAATTGTTTTATAGTATTCTTCAACAAATCCTCCATTAGTCCTCTGATCCGAGTTTGAAATCTGCATTGTAAGCAGAAACGAATGTAATTTAGATACATCTTTTGTATGAATTTTTTGTGAACGTAACGAATCAATCAATATCATTAGTCTAATTAATTGTGCTATTGAATAGCTTGCTTTGGATTCATATCTTGAATTGAACCATAAATTAATTCCTCCATCTTTTTGAATTTTTTCTGAAGACCAATCTGTGGCTTTTTCGCAGCTTTTGAGATACCTATCATTTTTTGTTATTGAATAGGCATATAGTAATCCTTCCATTGCATAACACTGAGTATGCAAATTTACAGTTTTATTTTTTTCATGTATGGAAAAGCTGCCATCCTCGTTTTGATATCTTACGAAAGGATTACAAACTCTAGATGCAATATCTAATAGATCATTATCTTGCGAAATCTGATATAATTGTAATAGAGGCATAACAGTCTTGATATGCAAACATCCTTTTTTTTTATACCAAACCTCATCGCTTTCTTCAAATTGGTTTTTTTCGATATTCTTGTATGGGGCTACGAATCCGTCATCGCTTATAGCGTTAAGAAGCCACTTTATCAACACTGTTCCATATTCAAGATAGGTCTTCTCTTGGGTAAGAACAAAATAATCCAGCAGGCCTTTAGCACAAATAGCAGTATCAAATGAGAAGGCAAGTTTTTGTTTTGATTTATCCGAATCTAAACCCATAATTATACCCCCATATTTTTTGTAAATTTGAATAAGCCAGTTAGCAGAACTTTTAGCCAATGCTAGGTATTTCGGATTTTTATCGAAATTATAGATAAATCTGATAGTACTGAGGAAATATCCAGTTATCTCTGGGTATAGAAACTCATATTCCTTTTTCTCCACGTCATAATAAGAATGAACACCTCCACAATTTTCGTCGTTTTTGTCCTGTAAGACTAGATCGGATGAGAATAACCATAGTTTAACTTTTTCAAAAGAAGAAGACAATCCTAGCATAACGTTTTAGTTCTTGTTTAAAAGTCTAAACTCATGCATATTCTGGCTTTTTTTTTTCATTTTCCACCAATGAGTGGAGGAGGGGCAGTAGTTTCATTTGAAATAGCAAATACACTTGTATCTTTGGGTCATAAAGTAACAGTCCTAGTGCCTGATGTAGAATGGCGAGGAAAGAAATACCTTCCAGCGATGCACCCGAATCTTTCAGTCGTTAGAGTTGAAACACCATCTAGAACTAATTTGAAGATCGCTGCAAGACGATGTAAAGGCAATTTATCTAAAAAAGGTGTGGAGATAGGAAAAAAGAACGCTATTGATTTTATTTTTACTATTTTTCATCCATTTCACACCGTTCCTAATGCAGCAATCTTATGTGCAAAGAAGCTGGGCATGCCTGTAATAGTAAAAATTGATGATGCAGTATACGAAAAATCTTTCGGTCTTAAATCATTACAAAGAAGGATGGAGAAAGTGTATAGCTCGAAAGCATTACAAAATGCAAACAACATCTTAGTACCAAATGAGGCAACAGCAAAGATAGTTAGTACCAGCTATTGTGTGAAGATGGAAAAAATTTCAATTGTTCCCAATGGAATAGATCTTGGACTATTTCAGATTAAAGATGCCAAAAGAGAAAAAATAGTAGTGTTTTCTGGTGTCATGTACTACCACAGAGGATTAGATATTTTGTTAGATGCCATTCCAGAAGTTATAAAAGATATCCCAGACGCAAAGTTTGTCCTTCTTGGAGAAGGTCCAGAAATGAAGAAACTGCAAGACAAGGTTAAGGAAATGAAACTAGATTCGTACGTTGAATTCAAGGGATGGGTAGAGAGAAATCTCATCCCACGATATCTAATACAGGCTTCTTTAGGAATAGGTCCTTTGAAATTAACTACTGTTACAGAAAATGCTCTTCCCATAAAGGTGCTTGAGTACATGGCTGCTTCTTTACCTATTATAGCAAGAAAAGGTACTCTTCCCAAAGATGTTTTGATGGATAACGAAAATGGCTATTTCATAGATAATGCTTCAGATCTTGCAAAGAAAATTACAAAATTGTTAAATGACCCCAATCTTGTTAAGAAGATGGGAGATTCTTCTTTTAATATGGTTCAGAGATTTTCCTGGCGAAATATTTTGAACATAATATTTGAGATTTATAAAACAATTTAGAATCTTTGTTGAATAGCTTGAATAATTTTTTTTGCAGCTAATCCCTTTCCATATGGACTGGATTTGTTTTTAAGAGCGGGATTTCTACCTGTTCTTTTAATGGCAGCAATAATATTTTCTCGTCTAGTACCAACAAGTTCTGACATTCCAGCTGCTACTGCTTCAGGTCTATCAGTAGTTTTACGTACCACAAGTACTTTCTTTCCAATCTTTGGTGAAGTTGCTTCTTCTTGTACACCACCAGAATCAGTGATTATGAAGGAAGATTTTTTCATCAATTCAAGCATGTCAAAATATCCAACAGCCTCTAACAATAACACATTAGTTAATTGTTTTAATTTACTGTATAGACCAAATTGGCGTAGTCGCTTCAAAGTTCTAGGATGAATTGGGAAGATGACATTTTCTTTTGAGCTAATAACTGCGCCTATTATTTCTGATAAAATACTTTTATTATCTACATTTTCTGCTCTATGCAATGTCATAAGAATATAATCATCCACGTTTATCGAAATTCTTGATTTTTTAGCTGATAAATCGGCAAAATTGTTTATGGCATCTATCACAGTATTTCCGGTTACATAGATTTTACCGTGCACTCGTTCATTTATCAGATTTTTTTTAGATGTATTAGTTGGTGCAAATAATAATTCAGATATGTGATCTACTTCTATTCGATTATGTTCTTCTGGCATACGCCAGTCAAAACTACGAAGACCGGATTCTACATGACAGACTGGCATATTTAATTTAAGTGCTGCAAGAGATGCCGCCAAAACAGTGTTAGTATCTCCTTGTATTAACACTGTATCTGGTTTGATCTTAGATAGAGTTTTTGCAATTTTTATTATCATCTCACCCATTTGTGTAGGAGGATCTGCATTATTCAGATTCAGAGACAAATCAGGCTTTCTTATTTCCAATTCATTAATGAACTGCAAGCTGAGATTATAGTCATAATGCTGACCACTTAAAATTACAAAACTGTTATTTTTACTCAACTGAGCAATGATTGGAGAGAGTTTAATGATTTCTGGTCGAGTTCCCATGACTATAGCAATATTCATTAAATATACAACAAAGGCACCTGTAATAACCATTTTAGCTTAAGAAATTTAAAAGTACAAGAATCAGTATTTAGATCATAATAATTTTTGTTCCAATAATTGTGAATATAAAAGGAAGAATATGCCACACATGAGGGGATGACAAATAGCAAAACATTGGTTTCATAGTTATCTGATCGAACATTATTCTAGCAATAAACAATTATGTTTAGACATAGGCTGTGGAGTTAGACCATATAATGAACATTTTAAATGCAAATACTTAGGAATGGATTTGAAGATACCCAATATAGCTCCTGATGTCTACGCCGATGGCATCTTCCTCCCATTTAAGAATGATTCATTCGATCTTGTAACATCATTTTCTGTTATTCCATATGTAAAAAATATTGATCAGTTTTTTGATGAGGTGTATCGAGTTTTGAAAAAAAATGGAGTTGGAGTTTTTTCAATAATGAATCTTCGCGGTTTAGCATTACACCCCAACGTTGAATTTCCAAATAGATTTAATACTTCACAATTACATAAGAAGCTGAAACAACACAAATTCATATCCATAAAATACAGAAATCCCAAGGTTGTGTTTTATTCAATATATTTTGATTTAACTAGTGTATACGGACATGCCATAGTAAAGCCCAAAAAATAATGCAAGAACAGAAGAGCCTAGTTCAAAAGAGACTCATACAAATTCAGATAGAGTTTACCAACTCTAGACCAGTCATATTTTTGTACTTCCTTAAATGCCTCTTCACTAATTGACGTAGCCTTATCTTTATCAGAAGTCAGTTTAAGAATTTCATCTAACATATGAGAAGATGATTCATCGACGAGAATAGCAGTTTTATCATGTTCAAGAATTTCTTTGGTACCACCTATCTTTGTTGCTACTATTGGAGTTTTGCATGCCATGGCTTCAAGAATAGTGGAGCTTACGCCCTCCGTAAGCGATGGCTGAACCAAAACGTCAGATCCTTTAAGAAGTGTTATAGTTTTTTCTTTTGGTTGGTACCCTAGATAATGTACGTTTGAGTGCATTTTTGTTACTTCTCTTACAGCATTTTCTTCTGGTCCAGAGCCCAGAATCAAAAGATGCATTTCCTTTGGCATCCTTTTTGCCATTTCCAACAAATTCAAGATTCCTTTTTCCTTCGAGAGACGTCCTGCAAATATTATTTGTTTTTCGTATCTTTTATCAGATTGTGAAGATAAAGATGAAATATCTATCGCATTTGGAATATGTTTAACAACAAATCCCAATTTGGTGTAATAATCATAGGCTTCTATAGAAATAACCGTTATAGCATCAGCCCAGCTTAGAGCATCTTTTTCATATGATGCAGAAAGCTTTCCCGTTGTTTTACCATGTAACATATCAACTTGTTCAGAATAGATTCCATGAATAGTGAGAACTTTTTTCCCTGCCGCATTTTTCATTGGAAATGCAGATGGTAGATTATGGGCATGTACTATATTGTTATTCTTCTTAAATTTAGTTTTCAAAAAAGCTGAAACCATGAAGCTAGGATTTTTTAGCCCTCTGACAGGAATTGTGAACGTATTCTCTGATGATACTATCTCTACACTGTGACCGTTATGTTGTAAGAATTTAGATAGCCCTTGTACATGTTGAGCTATCCCACCTATTCCCCTCTGAGTTGGAGATATCATTAGTATTTTCATTATTTTCTGATTCATATGCAACCAATTTAATCTTCTTCTATAAAAATAGGAAATTTTTTGATCTGTATGATAGCATCATTCTCGCTTACAGAATAGATTTGTAAGACTTTCTTGAGATGGATATATGTCAAGTAATTTTTTATTACTAATTGGTTCTATTCTTTTTTTCTTATTATCAATGTGATATATTTCAAAGCCGTATTCTCTTAATACCTGAAGATAATCTTCAGGTTCTACCCCAGATTTCTTGAGTTCAAGAGGATGAAATTCTGTTAAGATCTTAACATTTTTGTTCTTGTGTAGTAGTGACGACATACCTTCTATTGCAAGTTTTTCTGCACCCTCAATATCCATTTTAATGAGATCTACTTTTCCGTTATAGGTCTTGAAATATTCATCCAAATTAATGTATTCTATTTTTTCATTTTTGTTTAGTGTTTTAGTAAATTTTTTGTTAGATACTGCTACATTTTCTAGAATAATGTTTTTGTAATCATTTAATTCCACGTTTTTTTTAAGTAAAGAAAATGATTGAGGAGCAGGTTCAAACGCATATATTTTTCCCTTGTCACCTACTAATTTTGCAAAAAGCAGTGTGTAATAACCTATGAAAGCACCTATATCTATAGCCACGTCACCTACCTTGAGTGCATGTTTTACTAATTCAGTTTCAAGCGGTTCATGAATTCCAAATATTGAAAGTGAAAGATGATCGGTAGTTCCCAGATACATTTTACTTCCATTTACTACAGCAAAATCTTCCTTCAAACAGGATTTTACATATTTATTAATGTTATTAACAAACGCATACCTTTTCAAACCATGTCCTGAGAGTATTTTTGCTATTTCTCTATAGATAGGTTGCATTATCTTTTTTTTGTAAGAAATTGTCATTCCACATCACAATCGATGGTTAAGAGATTAGACTTGTAATTTATGGTTTCTACAAAGAATTGTAGCAACTTGAATGAATCACAAGTTAGACAATATGCTAGCAATCAAAAATGAAAATTTGTGATCTGCTGCAAATAATTGGTTCTGTAAAATATTTCCAAGATTATTACATTAACGTCTGAGACGCTTCATGGAACATTTGGCTCTTTGCACAACCTGCTGCAAGCTCGTCCCCTAAGCCTCTTCGCATAATACCTCTATACAAACCATCTTCAAGCTTTGCACCTACTCGCTGCTCCCATTCTTCTACAGTTATAGAATATTTCTTTTGGATTCTGTCTCGGTACCACTCTGGGATTACATTAAACGCACAGAATGGAATGATTCTAAGGTCTGGCGTCAAATAATGAATATCACATCTTTGTAATCTTTCCAAGTCTTCGTTGTATTTGTCTTGGAAGTGCATCATGCCCAAGAAGAGTCCTTTGACATGCCAGGAACCTACTGCATTAAATGATCTCTTCATCAGTATATTGCCAAACATTTTTGCCAAGTCAAGGCCTGCTGGTTGCTTCTTCTTGTCTATGAAGCTTGAGAGTTTTCTTACAACCTCTAACATTGTAAAGTACTTGTTCTTGCCAGAGCGGATCTCTTCTGCCTTGTCTTCGAAGAGTTCTAGCATTCCTTGAATGTCCGCAAATCTTGTGAGAGGTACAAACTTTCTGGTTTCTTGATCTTCAAAGATATAGGTACCAGCACCACATGCAAAGTGAATTGATAGCTCGTACTTGGGTTTGCTTGAAAATGCTTCAATAACGTTGGTCAACGGCATACAGCTTGGAACTGGAAACCAGTCATCTATCGTTACTTCACCGGCTGTTTGTTCCTCGATTCTTTGTATGCAGTCTGGAATAGTAATTCTATACTTTTCACGTTCTTTCTTGCCCATTCTTCCTGTCAGAGAAACAGGCTGGAAGTTTACTGCGTGGACAACATCCATATTCTTTTGTGCATATCTAATGATTCCGCCTAGTTCGTGATCATTAATTGATTTGATAACAGTTGGAACAAATACAACAGTTGTTCCAGTCTTTCTTGCACTTTCAAGCGCATATGGAACTTCCCAATGATTCTTTGGATTTGTCCTTGGAGTTACGCCATCAAAACTCAGGTATAGATTATTAACACCTGCTAGTCTTACTTCACGCATTGCTTCTGGATCTAAAGCAAATCTAATTCCATTTGTATTCATTTGGACATGATCAACACCTTCTTCTTTCATAATTTTAATGACATCGACAATATCCTCTCTTAACATTGGCTCTCCACCAGTAATCTGGATAGAGTTTCCTGGAATTGGTCTTTCAGCTTTTAGAGTCTTCATCATGGCTCTTACTTGATCCAGAGATGGTTCATACATGTAAGCACCTTCAAGACCTTTCTTCACATAGAAGAAGCAATACCAACAGGTTAGATCGCATCTGTTTGTTACAATCATATTTGCAAGTCCGCTGTGGGAAAGGTGGTTCGAACACAAACCACAGTTATTTGGGCAGGAACATTTGTCAATCATTACGTTTGGAGCGTGTGCGCCCTTTCCGTCCATCCAATAGGTACTAAACTTCTTGTACATCTCATAAGAACCAAAGTAGAGTTCTTCACATTCGCCATGAGTAGGGCAAGTCTTTGTCATGAATACCTTGTCATCTCTCTCGAACACTTCAGCATCTAGTATCATATTGCAATCAGGGCATATACTTTGGGTAAATCTTATTGTAGACTTTTTACCTAAAGTAGGGGTCTTTAGACCCGAAATCTGTATTAGTTCCATCTTAACTACGCATAATTTCTAAAGAGAGTATTTAATTAATTTCCTACTAGACACCAGATGATTTGTAAGACTAGTATGTGTTTACGAAGGATCTTCCAAAGTGAGGTACGTTGTTGACATATATACCAAAAGCCTCACGAATGATATAGATGAGTCTTTCAGACAAGACGAGAAAGGCACTTGAAAAAATTGGTTTGACAAGCTATGAAATAAAGACCTATTCAGCTCTCCTAAAAACGGGCAAAATAAATGCCTCCGATCTGAGTCAGAAGTCCGGTGTTCCATATTCTAAGATTTACGAAGTGCTAGGAACGCTAGAAGAAAAGGGTTGGATTGGCTCAGATGATTCTAGACCTACACAATATTTCCCCAAGTCTCCAGCTACTGCAATTCAAACCACAAAGCAAAACGCAGAAAACGAATTCAAAAATAATGAATCCGTCATCCTAAAAGAGCTTATACCTCTTTACGAGCAAAGTGGAACGAGCGAAAGGCCTGATATCTGGGTTCTTTCTGGTGTTGTAAATATTGCCTCTAAGATTTTAGAGATGGTAGATTCTTGTAAGAATGAGGTAATGATAGCTATACCAAAAGTTGCAGAAGATCTCGCAAGGGAAGCTCTTCCGAAACTTAGATTACTGCATGACAGGGGTGTTGAAATCACAATACTGGTTTCTGAAGATGCCAATTCAGATACACTAAAGTCACTGTCAAGAGTAGCAAAGGTGAAAATAAAAAAAGGTCTCTATGGTGGTGGCATAATTTCCGATAAAAGATATGTTGTAATATTACTTGGAGAAGAGCTTGGAACCGTTGGTTCTGCAGAAGCAGTTGCCATATGGGCAGATCATTCTGGTCTTGCTGGTTTTGCACGTGAATATTTCGAATATTTATTAAAAGAATCAAAAGACGTAAAGTAAGGCAGGGGATCTTAGAAGGTATGAAGAGTGAAGAGGTTCTTTTTGTTGGTACGGCTGAGGCCGAACATGTAGAAATGTATCTTAAGGCGATATGGCACATAAAAGAAAGCGGAAATCCTGTAAAAATAAGTACCATTTCTAAGATGCTTCATGTTAGACAGCCAAGTGTAGTCCAAATGCTAAAAAAATTAAATGAATCAAAGCTTGTAAATTACAACAAGACAGGGGTCTCACTTACTAAAAGCGGCGAGCAGGTTGGTTCCAATATGATGCGAAATAGTCGTCTATTAGAAGTATTGATGGATAGTGCACTTAAGGTTGATATTGATGAAGAGATGGTTTGTGGAATAGAACATCATATGAACGAACAGTTCACTGACGCCCTTTGTACTATGCTAAAACACCCACGAAAATGTCCTCACGGACATGACATACCACGTGGCATATGTTGTAAAAATTGAAAGTAAAACAAATTATACACGGTACAAGTTCTCATAATATTATGACATGCTTTTGTGGTTGTGAAACCTATGTTCGTGATTCAAACGGATTTAAGGTTGGTTGTGTAAAGTGTAGTCACGGTCCTCAGAATCATGAAGAAAGTTTCAAGCTAAAATCAAATCTTGAGCAAAGTCAGAAACGTGGTTCCCTATCCTAATTATTCTCCAATCAATTTTACAAGTACTCTTTTTGGTCTTTTTCCATCAAACTCACCATAAAAAATTTGTTCCCATGGACCAAAATCTAATTTTCCTTTAGTTATTGCTATAACAACTTCTCTACCCATTATTTGTCGCTTTAGATGAGCATCAGCATTATCTTCTCCTGTTTTATTGTGTTCGTACTGATCAACAGGTTCGTGTGGGGCTAAATTTTCAAGCCATTGTTCATAGTCATGATGCAATCCACTTTCGTTGTCGTTAATAAACACACTGGATGTAAATGCATGGCATTCACTAAACAAAGACCTTCTTTGATTCCACTTTTTTGAATGATCTTTTCTACTTGAGATGTTATGTTTACAAATCCTCTCCTAGAAGGCACATTAAATGTTAGATATTCTGTGGTTGAAATCATGTTATTGATGCTTAACTGCGATAAATATTTGTAAGTGCAGGCTCAGAACTCAAGATCCTTCTCATCAAATCAAAGGGATTTGGTCATCAACGCCTGCAATATCTAATTTTAATGGTTCCTAATTGAGTCTTTCAAGAAGCTTGATAAAAGGCAACAGCCAGAATTTAATCCAAATGGTTGTAATTGACACTGCATGCTCACTTGAAAGTTTCAGGAAATTTATAATCCTAAGTACTTGCAACTCTTTTATTCCTGAAAGCTACTTTGAGGATTATGAAGTGTTCCCAGAACGTGAAGAAGGTCCCGGTCTCATTTATGTTGAAGCTGCAGACAAGGTAACACTCAAGAAAATTCTGGACATGACTTTTGTGAACGCAAGAGATGTCCTAGGAATAATATACTCTTCAAAAAGTGGAAACACCAATCTAAAATGGCGCCAAATTAGAAGAAATAGTGGCAAGGTCACTGGAGATGCCTCCACTAACTCGCTTGTAAATTTGACAGAGTCTGGTGTTATTACTCAAGAGTGGGTTCAAAATTATCTCCGCAAGAAGGCTGAGGAGAAACAACAAGCCAAAGCAAGTGAATTAACAAACTGACTTTCTTCTCTTTTTTATTCTTCCTCTTGTTATGATATAGATATCAAATTGATCATAAAAACAATCGATGAACTTTCAGTATCGTTAGTACCAGAAGATTCCGACGATCTTTTTAGTTTAAGAAGAATTATAAAAAAAGGAGATACTCTTGCTGGCGATACTAGACGTGCTGTAAAACTTGAAAGGGATTTTGCCAGACCAGATAAAGGGGAGCGAATAAAAATCCGAGTTGCAATAAATGTGGAAAAAGTTTCCGTTGATGATGTTGTGGACAGGTTGAAGGTACATGGAACAATAATAGATTCAGATAGCGAATACGTACGTAAGGGTTCATATCATTCTCTGAAATTGAAGATAGATGACGCAATAACACTAACGAAAAAAAAATGGTCAGAATTTGAAAAGAAGCTTATCTATGGTTCAAAAAAAGATCATAGTTTCATCCTAGTGGCAATCGATACGACGGATTGTGGTATAGGGAGACTAAGTGGCACCCATCTTAAGCTCATGACAAACATGTATTCAGGTGCAAGCGGAAAAAGATACAAGACCAAGTTTAACATTGAAATGTTTTTTGAAAGTGTGCATAGCGCAATTTTGACATACATACGGGAGCATGATGCAATTATAATTTTTGGTCCTGGGGAGACTAAAAAAAGATTGGCTAATTATTTATCAGAATTACCTACAGGCAAAAAATACAAAGTACAAATTGTAGAAGGTATTGATTCTGGTGGCGAGGATGGAATTTATACGTTTATAAAATCTCAGGCTATGAAACAGACTTTATCAAAAAGTAAACTTGCAAAAGTTTCGCAAATCATTGATGAGATAATGCTAAGAGTTAACAAAAAAAGTAATAAATTTACCATGGGTTTTGATGAAACGGTAAGAGCAAATAATGCTGGCGCTGTCGAATCGATTGTCTTTTCTGGCAAAGTTTTTGAAAAACAAGATGAAGATAAATTCATCGAGTTTCTAAATCAAGCAGAAAGTATGGGAGTTGAAGTTTTTTCAGTAGACTCCACAACTGATATTGGATTAAGAGTTTCATCACTTGGGGGAATAGTTTCGCTTTTGAGATTTGTGCCTGCTAGTTGATCTCACAAGCCAATCCAAATAGGACTTGACAACGGCATCAACCTTGATTTCCACAATTTCTGGAACCTCATAGGGATGTGATTTTTTGATTTGGTTTTTCAGATCTGGTTTTGCTTTGTTTGTTGTTTTAAATAGTGCTAAAAACTCGTTCGCATGTTCTATCTTTCCTTGCCATCTGTACACGGAATTTATTTTTGTAAAATTTACGCATGCTGCAAGACGCTTTTGAATTACCAAATCCGCAATTTTAGAAACTGATTTTTCGTCTGGATATGTTGAAATTATTATTATTGTACCCATAGCAACCGATAAATTTGCCTGACTAAAAAGAGTATTAATCACTTTGGCATTAAGTTTTTTGGCACAGAACTCCATTTTCTACGTTCTGATTGCGTGGATAGTAGTTTTTTTGATAGCCAAAGCCTCAAAACTTGACAAACATGGATTTGAGATAAAGCCTTACAGTCTTACGTATAAGAATCAAAACGTTCAACTGATACTAACGAGAATTCTGAACAGAACTCAAAGAGTCACTAGGTTTTTCTCAAACACAAGTGTTGTGGCGGGTTTTATAATGATGGGATTTGCTTTTTGGTATCTTATCTCGAATCTCTCTAATTTCTTTGTTAGGCCCGACTCCTTTGCTGAAATGACTGTACTAATACCAGGTATTACAATCCAATCAGGCCCAAACATTGCTTATTTTTTACTTGCTGTTCCGATCGTTTTAGTTATGCACGAAGGTGCACACGGCATTGTTGCGACGTTAGAAAAAATAAAAATCAAAACGGGTGGTTTCGCTATCTTTATCGCGCTTTTTGCGGGTTTTGTGGAACCAGACGAGGAAGAATTCGCAAAAGCAAGAAAAATCTCCAGACTTAGGGTTATAGGGGCCGGTGCAACCTCAAACGTACTTTTTTCATTTATAATTGCAGGTTTACTTATGTTCAATCCTTCCTTTGCACTTTTGATGCCTGATCCCATTAGAAGTACGTTTTATCATGAACCATTAGGCGTTCCCATAATTTCTGTAAGTGATGGTTCTGGAGCACAAAAAGCAGGTCTGCTTAAAGATGATATTATCAAGGCAATTAATGGAGTTCCTATTGTAACGCCACAGGATTTTGCAAAAGTTAACCTAAAGTCTGGTGAAACTGCTTCAGTGACAATTATTAGAGGTGATCAAATTTTGCAGTTTCAAGTTGTAACTACACCTTCTAAGGACGACCCACAAAGAGGAATGCTTGGAATAATGAGAGCTGCATTTCCCTCATACCAACCTATTGTTCCCTATTACATTCATTGGAGTCAAGAGGAGTTCATGTTTTTGCTGTGGCTTTGGATGCTATCATTTTTTATTGGGATATTCAATATGTTGCCTCTTCCCATTTTAGATGGAGGCAAATTCATTCAAAGTATAATTGAGAAAAAGATATCAGAAATTGCGTTAAAGAGAGCCATGTTATCAATTTACACGTTAACGTTTGCCGTTTTTGGATTGAATATTGCGTTATCAGTAGTCAAGTCTGGTTTTATTACTATTTGATATCAGGTTTTGCTTCTTGCAATCATATATCGTTAAATTTGGGCATTAAAAGAAACTTTTCATGAATTGTGATAAATGTAATAACCCGGCTGCGTATTCGAGAAAGTATTCTGGAGAAAATCTTTGTTCGGATTGCTTTTCGAACTCTATTTTACAAAAGGCTGCAAGAACCATTTCAAAATATAACATGGTAAGAAACGGGGACATGGTAGGAGTAGCAGTCTCAGGTGGAAAGGATTCATTGTCACTATTGCATGTCTTAAAAAAATTGTCTAAAGCCCACAATTTTAAACTAAAAGCAATAACCGTGGATGAAGGTATTCCTGGTTATAGAGATGAGGCCTTAGGAATTGTGAAGAATTTTTGCAATACTCTTGGAGTAGATTATAAAGTATATTCCTACAAGGAACTTTTTGGTATCACTTTACAGGAATCACTTGATCTTAGAGAGAATGAAAAAACTTCTTCGTGCTCTATTTGTGGTATATTACGAAGACGAGCTATCGACTTAGGTGGAAAAGATTTAGGCGTTGATGTTATAGCTACGGGGCATAATCTTGACGATGTTCTTCAGACCTTCTTAATCAACATGTCATCAGGAGATACGAACAAGATAGGTTGGATGCACCCTGATACCTCTGCGAACAAAAATAGAAAGATAAAACCATTTTGTGAAATTTATGAAAATGAGATCGTTTTTTATGCTTTTATAAACAATCTTCCCTTCCAATCAGAACAATGTCCACATATGAACGAGGGAATAAGAACAGAGATTCGCGAGTTTCTAAATTCATTGGAAATCAGACATGGTGGAATCAAAAATATCTTGTACAACTCAATTATGAAAGTCCTTACGACAATTAAGGATTCAAACTCGAAACAAAGAAGAGTTTGCCACATGTGTGGCAATGAATCAACAGGAGAAGTATGCTCCGTTTGCAGTACTATTGCAAATCTAAAGCATGATAGACCCTAATGCAAATATAAGATTTCATCGTAGTTATTGGCGGTAGTAGGTAGGATTAGGGCGCTAGCCGTGCCCCATATCTGAAACCGGCTATATGCAGAGATCAGCAACTGCTGGGTAAATCTCTAGATGGATGGTACTTGCATGACATTCGGAAATGAAATCACGCCGAAGCGGGTGGATGCAGGACTGGAGCTGTCCGAAGGGATGGTTTCCAAGACCGAACTGCTGAAAGGGATGAGGTCCGGGAGGGAGCAATCCTAAAGCAGAGTACTCACGCTGCTTCGTCTACGTGGCGGATCTTGTTTGACTTGAGATGAGGTCATCTGACTAGACTGGAACTGGCAGAGCTACTACTAAATAGTTGTTTTCAATCTTAAATGAGTGAAAAGTTTGATTTCCTTTGGACACACTAGAAGCTATGAAGATTTTAAAAAGCAGCTTACTCCTTCGATAAAACCTCTTTTTGATGAACTCAGAAATTACTGTTTTTCACTTGGAAAAAATGTGGTAGAAGATGTTAGAATGCACAGAGTAGTTTTTTGCAAATCCATGTCATTTAGATTCTTTGCAGACATGGAACCACAACGAGATTCTATCATGGTAAAGATAAGAAGGGATAGAAAAGAACCGCAAAACAAACTTGAGGTAAAATCAAATCAAAATCTTGACGAGGTAAAGAATTTACTACGTGGCGCATATAACACAATTCGTTAGTATATGATTTCAAAATTTGAAAACTCGCCTTTGTATTCCTCTATAGTATTTTTTACAGATTCAACTATGGCGTTAATAGGACCAGTGTGACTCCATTCTACCACAGTATCAATGTCAATATCGTTTCCTTCTAATACTGCCTCCACTTTTTTATCTGGTAAATTCCTTACCCAGCCTGTTACATTTTTCTTTTCGGCGATGTCTTTCATACCTTGACGAAAATATACCCCTTGTACTTTGCCCTTTACAAAAAGGTGTACGCGTTTCTTTGCCACAATTGCAATATTTTTTTAGGATTAATTAGTCTTAGGAGTTGTTTTAAAATTATTGTCTTTCTTTTACTCGAGCTCTACCGGTTTTCCTTGCTGCAATGCTACCAACTTTTCGTCCAGGAGGTGCATTCCTTGAAACAGTTGAACTCCTCCCCACATGTTGATGTCTTCCACCTCCGTGTGGATGAACATATACAGCTTGTGCAACTCCTCTTACTATAGGATATTTCTGTCCTTTACAACGTTTTCTTAGCCATGCTATTCCTGCTTTCATAAAAGGTCTGTCACCGGCACCTCCACCAGCAAGAATCCCAATCATAGCTCGATTCTGAGGGTTAAGTGTAGTAAATTTTCCTGAAGGAAGTTTTACAGTAACTCCTTCTGAACTGTGAGAGAAAACCGTTGCGTATGTTCCTGCGGACTTTACTAATGCTCCTCCGTCACCAAAGTGTTTCTCAACATTGCATACTAGTGTCCCATCTGGTATATTTTGAATACTGATTACATTTCCAGGGGAAATCTGAGATTTTAACCCAAATTGTACTGTTGAACCAATCCTTGTACCAAGAACTGCTGGAAACAAGGAAATAGAACCATCGGAAAATCTAACCTTTGTTAGAGGCACATCACGTCCTGTCTCGTGAACAAGATCAATTATTTGACCTTCTCGTTGATCTGCTAGTTCGAACCTCGGATACTTGGCAGGAAACAACTTTCCTGTAGACGCAGCACGAAACTGCATTCCTCCTCGGCCACGCCTTCTCACTAAAGGTCTTTTGCCCAAAGTAACAAACCTGCTTTATCATGTAAATTTTAAGATTGTGATCTAAATTGTAATGAATCAAAGACGACAAAGGTATAAAAATTAGTTTGAGGGTGTTAAAACTGTGAGCCAAAATTCACTCTCTCTTAAAGTACTTGAGGCATATACACGTGATGTTGGAAGAGGTGTCGCACGTATTGATTATGATTCTATGGATTCTCTTAGCGCTTCAACTGGAGATGTTATTGAAATTAAAGGAAAACGAAGAACAGTTGCAAAATGTCTTCCACTTTATCCATCTGATGAAGGAAAAGGAATAATCAGAGTTGACGGATTGGTACGAAACAACGCAGGAATTGCAATAGGTGATACTGTTGCTGTCAGAAAAATAAAAGCTGTCGCTGCTGAAAAAGTTGTGGTTGCACCACTTGAAGCAATTCCTCCAATAGATGAAAGGTATCTTGCTGATGCACTTGAAAGTGTTCCTTTAATTAAAGGAGATAATGTAATGGTTCCTTACTTTGGTGGAAGACTTACTTTCCAAGTCATAGGAGTTACTCCAGTTGCTGATGCAGTTTTAGTAACTCAGAAAACTGTATTCCATATAGCTGAAAAAGGTGAAACTCTCCGTGGTGTTCCGCAAGTAACCTATGAAGACATTGGAGGTCTTACTGATGAAATCAAAAAAGTTCGTGAAATGATTGAGCTTCCCTTAAGACATCCTGAGATTTTTGAAAAGCTCGGAATAGAAGCGCCAAAAGGAGTGTTGTTGTATGGACCACCTGGTACAGGTAAGACCTTATTGGCAAAGGCGGTTGCAAATGAAAGTAATGCTCATTTTATTAGCATTTCAGGTCCAGAAATTATGAGTAAGTTTTACGGAGAAAGTGAGGCAAGGTTAAGAGAAATTTTCAAGGAAGCAAAGGAAAAATCTCCATCCATTATTTTCATTGATGAAATTGACTCTATAGCTCCCAAAAGGGAAGAGGTGACTGGCGAAGTTGAAAGAAGAGTAGTCTCACAACTACTTTCTCTCATGGATGGATTGGAGGCAAGGGGCAAGGTAATTGTCATTTCTGCAACCAATAGACCAAACGCAATTGATCCCGCTCTGAGAAGACCTGGAAGGTTTGACAGAGAGATAGAAATCAAGGTACCAGATAGGAAAGGAAGAAAGGACATACTTATGATACACACAAGAAACATGCCTCTAAGTGATGACGTTAACTTGGACAAAATAGCTGGAATCAGTCATGGTTATGTTGGAGCTGACTTGGAATATCTCTGTAAAGAAGCAGCAATGAAATGCTTAAGAAGGCTTTTGCCAGAACTCAACTTAGAAGACGAGAAACTTCCTCCCGAAACTCTTGATAAGCTCATCGTTAATGGAGAAGACTATCAGAATGCGCTAAAAGAAGTCACCCCATCTGGTATGCGTGAAGTTTTCATTGAAAATCCAGATGTGCCGTGGGATGAAGTAGGCGGATTGGGAAACGTGAAACGAGAATTACAAGAAGCTGTAGAATGGCCAATGAAATATCCCATGTTATATGCCAAACTTGGTCATAGGATGCCAAGAGGAATATTGCTTCATGGACCAAGTGGTACCGGAAAGACGCTTTTGGCTAAAGCGGTAGCAACAGAAAGTGAAGCAAATTTCATTTCAGTACGAGGTCCAGAGTTACTTTCAAAATGGGTAGGAGAATCAGAGCGAGGAATAAGAGAAATATTCAGAAGAGCAAGACAAGCTTCTCCATGTGTAATATTTTTTGACGAGATCGATTCTATTGCACCTGTCAGGGGAATAGGAGGAGAAACAGCAGTTACAGAAAGAGTCGTTAGTCAACTATTGACAGAGCTTGATGGTATTGAAAGCTTGCAGGGAGTAGTTGTGCTTGCGGCAACAAATAGAGCTGATATGATCGATACGGCTCTGTTAAGACCCGGCAGATTCGACAAGATAGTGCTCGTACCAATGCCAGATAGGGAGGGAAGAAAGAAGATCCTAGAAATAAGTACAAAGGACATTCCTATAGACAGAGATATTAAATCTGAAACAGGTAAGAACTTAGACTATGTAGACTTTGAAAAGCTAGGTGACTCTACGGATGGACTTAGTGGCGCAGATGTTTCAGCTATCGCAAATACTGCAGTTTCTTTGGTTATACACGAGTTTCTTGATAAATATCCAGATCAGAAAGAGGCGGAAAAGAAAGCAGCTGAAGCCAAAGTAACAATGAGACATTTCGAAGAAGCTGTTAGAAAAGTTAGACAGCAAAAGGAACTCAAGATCGGCGAAAAGGTTGCCGTTCCCTATTACAGGTAATTTTAATAGAATAACAGCAACTAGAAAAATCAATGTCTAATATAGGTGGCTACCAGGGAAGATCTCATGAATTTCTTCAGAAACATGGCCTACAAGTTGGCAATCTTGTCAAGATCGAGGCAGATTATACATATTTGGGCATATTGATGCCTCGTTATGAATACAGTGATGATAAACACGTTGTTTTAAAGCTCAAAAGTGGATACAACATAGGGCTAGAAATTGATAAAATAAAAAAAGTTGAAATTGAATCTTCATCAATGGAGGTCAAAAAAGAGAAAATTCTACAGCCACATACTGATCCCCAATTGCCAAAACTCCTGCTTGTTTCTACGGGTGGCACAATAGCAAGTAAAATTGATTATAGAACTGGCGGAGTTACTCCCGCACTTACAGCTGCAGATCTCAATGCAACAGTTCCGGAGCTTGCTGGCATAGCAAATATTGATACGGAGGTACTTTTCTCCGAATATTCTGAAAATTTGCTTCCGAATCATTGGATGAAAATAGCAGAAAGGATAAACTCGTGCTTAGGATCCGATTACAGAGGAATCATCATAGCTCACGGCACAGATACAATGCACTACACAGCAGCTGCTCTGTCATTTTCTCTTGCAGGCATACCAATTCCTGTAGCACTAGTGGGTTCACAAAGATCATCTGACAGACCATCTTCGGATGCCGCATTGAATCTCATTTCTGCTGCTAGATTTCTCTTAGAATGCAACATTGGGGGAATTTATGTTGTTATGCATAATAGTACTAGTGACGATGATGTTGCATGTCATATTGGCACTCGCGTAAGAAAAAATCATACAAGTAAGCGGGATGCATTTAGAACTGTGGGAGGTTCACCGGCCTTTTTGGTAAAAAAAAATAGTATTGAAAAAAACGTTCATTTTAACTTTGTAAAAAGAAAGTATATTCCAAAAATAAATTTTGACACACGTGTTGCGCTAGTAAAATATTATCCTGGTCTTGATCCAAAAATAATAGATTATCTTATAGGTACAGGTTGCAAGGCAATTATTATTGAAGGCACTGGCCTAGGCCACGTAGGAAAGGTGGTGTATGAGCATATAACAAGAGCAAGAAAGAAGGGAATTTTCTTAGGCATGACATCCCAATGCATAGACGGTAGAGTAGGTATGACAGTATATGAAAGTGGCAGAGATCTTCTAAATTTGGGTGTCGTTCCCCTTGAAGATATGATTCCAGAGACAGCATTAGTTAAGGCCATGTGGACGCTTGGAAATTCAAAAGATATAGCCGAAATGGAAAATTTGATGAAAGAAAATATTGCCATGGAATTCTCAGACTACGCTTAAAAGCAAGTGTAAGAGATAAATCAGAAGTGCCAGAAATTCAGATAGATAAAATTGGATTAAAAGTTGGATTGGAAATCCATCAACAACTTGCAACAGGCAAAAAATTGTTTTGTAACTGTCCAACTATAGAATCAAAAGAATTTCCAACAAAATTTTATCGTAAGCTGAGACTTGCAAAAAGTGAACTTGGTGAATTGGATCCTACCGCGATTTTTGAAAGTAATAAGGATAGGATGATGACATATCATGCCAATCCTGAAAGTAGCTGTCTTGTAGAACAAGATGAGGAACCACCTCACGACGCAAATGTGGATGCAAAAGAAACTGTACTCATTATTGCATCTGCATTAAAGTCCGGTATTTTTAGTGAGATTCATGTAATGAGAAAACTTGTTATAGATGGTTCTAACACAACAGGTTTTCAACGAACCATGCTTGTTGCGCAAGGAGGTCATCTTGAAGTTGATGGGAAAAAAGTAGGGATTCAAAGTATATGTCTGGAGGAAGACGCTGCAAAACTTCTTAGGGATACCAATGAAACAAGAGAATATAGCTTAGACAGACTGGGAATACCACTTGTTGAGATAGCGTTAGATCCAGTTTCTGCCAAATCAAGCGAAATTAAAAGCATTGCACTTGGTCTTGGGAGACTCTTGCGCTCCACAAAAAGGGTAGAGCGTGGTTTAGGAACGATAAGGCAAGATGTCAACATCTCAATCCAAGGTGGCAATGTCGTAGAAGTAAAAGGAGTTCAAAAACTTGATCAGCTTGAAAGAGTCATAGAGTACGAAGTCAAAAGGCAACACGGCCTAAATCTAATTGCTACCAAGTTGAGGGAATTGCAAATTGAGAGAATAGCAAAGGAACGAGATGTAAAAGATGTTTCTGAAATTTTCAGAAATTCAAAATCAAAAATAATACAAAAAGCAATACAGCAAGGGGCTATTGTAAAGGCTATCAAGTTAAAGAACTTTGGAGGCATGTTTGGTTATGAACCATATGAGGGAATTAGACTGGGAAAAGAAGTTGGTGAGCTCGTTAGGTTTTTTGGGCTTGGGGGGGTCTTCCACTCGGACGAGTTGCCTAATTATGGAATAGAGGATCTAGAAATTCAGGGTATAAGAAAGGCATTAGAACTTGATGATAGAGATGCTTTCTTAGTTTTTGCTGGCGAACAAGAAAAAATGGATCATGTGATTGAATTTGTCATAAAAAGAATTGAAGATGCAAAAATTGGCGTTCCAACAGAGACAAGAGCAGCTACACCTACTGGAGAGACTGTTTATTTGCGACCAAGGCCAGGTGCTTCAAGAATGTACCCCGAAACCGACATTCCACCCATCATTGTGGAAAAAGAAGAGTTAGCAGAGGCACAAAGGAAGATACCAAAGTCGTGGGACCAATCTCTAAACGATTTACAGAGAACCTATCAGTTAAATTCTCAGCTTGCCTTACAAATCTTCGACTCGAATTATTTGGATTTGTTTGAGTCAATATGTCAGGATAAGAGAATCTCCCCAACCTTTGTAGCCTCTGTTCTCTCCGGAACTATCACTAATCTAGAAAGACAAGGTCTAGATGCTGTACTATTACGACCTAGCGAGATTTCCGCCGCCTTTAAGCTGCTTGGAGATGAACAAATCGCAAAAGAATCACTTGAAATAATTTTTGAGAACATAATGGCCGGAAAAGCACAGACAGTTTTAGAAGCAATTCAAAATACAGCATTAAACAAGGCGGATGGTACAGAACTAGAAAGCTTTCTAGACGAACTTGTAAAGACGTACTCTAATTTAATACGTGACCAAGGTTTAAGATCAATTGATTCACTAATGGGAATCGCGATGAAGACTATGCGTGGAAAAGTTGATGGCCAGAAAATAAATCGGTTGTTAGAAGAAAAAATTAAACATAAGATAGATTCTATTACTCCATCAAGTTAATCATGAGTTATGACCACCCAATTATTCAACAATCTCAATTGTATAATATACAATAAATTTTTCATGATTCCATGCTTACGCAAACCAACAAATTTTATTTAATTTTAAAATGCGGGAGGTGGGATTTGAACCCACGAACTCCTAAGAGATAAGGTTCTGAGCCTTACGCCGTTGACCAGGCTAGGCTACCCCCGCAACGAAAAAATTAAGATTCCTGAATAAGTGTCTTTATTATAGAAACTGAATCCCTTAAGCTATGAATTCTTTTTGCGCGTGGATCATCAAATTTAAGATTCCAAGGCTGTGAGTAAAGAATTACTGATTTTCCTTCATCAAGCATGTTTTTTGCATTAATAGGAGAATCGTCTATGAAGATATCGTAATCAAGTTTAGTTTTTTCAGCACCCTCTAAAACGCCAACATAATTATTGTAAGTAATATTCTTCGATAGAAGCCATTTTTTGACATAGTCATGAGTAGATTCTTCTCGTGCAGTTACAATGTCCACATGGCCAAGTTTTGAAATTTCTGCCGTTGCCTTAGAAATATTGTCCTCTGTGGTGGGTATATTTTGCCAAGACTGCCAACATAACGAAAGTTCTTTGTAAAAATCGAATTTATCTATTTGAAATTTTTCCCAGAAATCCCATTCAGAAATTTCTGATTTTGAGATCCATGATCTTATCCTATTGTTATAAGAAAGCCATGACTCTATTACATCTGCAAGAACCCCATCAACATCAAGACCTATCTTCATATGTGTTGTCATCTCTTACTGATGAAAAGCATCTCTGAGCTCCTCAAGAATCTTTTTTTGGTGTTTATCTAGCTTAGTTGGGATGTTGACAACGAGTCTGACATATTGGTCGCCTCTTCCTCTACTACCTTGGCGTGGAAGTCCTTTTCCCTTGAGCTTTATTATCGTATTAGGTTGGCTACCAGACTCTATGTCTATTTTTTCTGTGCCTTCCAAGGTTGGTACAATGGTTGTCTTACCTAGCGCAGCATCCACCATGGAGATGTTTTGGTCATAAAATATATCTGCTCCATCTCTTTTGAATTTCTGGTGCGGATTTACTTTTATTCTAACGATGAGATCACCGCTTACACCATTAGGGATTGATTCTCCTTCACCTCTAATTGCATATTCACCGGTCTCTACTCCAAGTGGAATATCAAAGGATACGTGTCTTGTACCCTTTTGTTTTCCTGTTCCCTTGCATTTACTACATGGTCTTTCTATTATCTTACCCTGACCTTTGCATGTATTGCATGGGTGAACCGTAACAAAAGTTGAAAAACCCATATTTCTAGATGTCCTTACTTGACCTTGACCATTACACACTGTACAGGTTCGCATACTCGTCCCAGGAGCACATCCTGAACCACCACAGTTTTCACAATTAACGTCCTGTGGAAGATCTATCTCTTCTTTTTTTCCTTTAAGAACATCTTCTAGTGTGATAGTTGTTTCATAAACAAGATCTGATCCTCTTTCTCTAAACCCTTCAAATCCACCGAACCCAAAACCACCACCTCTTCCAAAAATTGATTCAAATATGGATTCAAACCCACTCCCACCTAATCCTCCGAAAATGTCTTCAAAATTCACACGGGCACCGCGGAATATATCTTCAGGAGTATATCTTCCATCTACACCAGCATGCCCGTAAGTATCATAGACTTTTCGTTTTTCGGCGTCGGACAAAACCGCATAAGCTTCAGATATTTCCTTAAAGTGCTCTGCCGCATCTGGAGATTTGTTTCTATCAGGATGGAACTTTAGTGCTAGTTTTCTATATTGTGACTTGATCTCCTCTGGAGAAGAATTCTTTGATATACCTAAAACTTCATAATAGTCTCGCTTTGTGCTCATAACTATCGTGATTTTTTACAGTCTCAAGTATAAATCATGAATTTACTGAGCCCCAGCATTGGTTTGACCAGCGCCACCCACACCAGATTCGGTTTGTGCACCAGCACCCTCTTGAGGACCTGCTTTTTTATAAAGCTCAGTACTAACCTCGTTTACTATGGCCTTTAATGCATCAAGTTTTGATTTTATTTCTGCTGATCCCTTCTCTAATACGTCTTTTAGTTCTCTTATCGCATCAGTGACCTTAATTCCCTGCTCTTGTGTAATTTTATCTTTAAGATCCTGATTAATTAGTTTTTCAGTGGCATAGATAAAACTCTCGGCTTCATTCTTAATTTCGATTTCTTCTTTTTTCTTTTTGTCTTGCTCGGAATAGACTTCTGCGTCTTTTTTCATTTTTTCGATGTCGTCTTTTGAGAGTTTAGTGCTAGCAGTAATTGTTATCTTGGCTTCTTTTTGAGTACCAAGATCTTTTGCTGTAACGTTGAGTATGCCGTTTGCATCAATATCAAATTTTACCTCAATTTGTGGAACACCCCTTGGTGCAGGAGGAATTCCGGAAAGATTAAAGCTTCCAAGGGAGACATTATCGGCAGCCATAGGTCTTTCACCTTGTACTATATGGATTGTAACGGCAGTTTGGTTATCTGCAGCAGTAGTGAAGACTTTGCTTTTTGAGGCAGGAATAGTGGTATTCCTTTCAATTAATGGCTCTCTTAATCCTCCAAGTACCTCTACTCCCAAAGTAAGTGGGGTAACGTCAAGAAGAACAATATCGCTTGTGACCTCGCCAGCTATGATGCCTGCCTGTATACCCGCACCGAGTGCTACTGCCTCCATTGGATCTACTCCAGCTTCCGGTTCCTTGCTCAATACCGACGCAACAAATTTTCTAACTAGTGGAATTCTAGTTGGACCTCCAACCAAAATTATCTTGGTTATGTCAGAAGTAGAAAGCTTCGCATCTTCTAAGGCCTTGATCATTGAAGGTCTACATTTTTCTACTATAGGATTAATGAGTTCTTCAAACTTTGATCTAGTTATTTTCACTTCCAAGTTTTTCGGGCCTGCTGAATCATATGATATAAAAGGAAGATTAATGTCAGTCTCCATTACAGAGGAAAGTTCTATCTTCGCTTTTTCTACCGCTTCCCTTACTCTTACCATTGCGGCATTATCTTTCACTAGTTCTATCCCAGTATTTTTTCTAAATGTCTCAACTGTATAATCTATTAATATCTTGTCCATATCTGTTCCACCTAACTGTGTATCACCTGAGGTACTCATGACTTCAAAAACACCTCCTCCCATCTCCATGATTGTCACGTCTAGTGTACCGCCACCTAGATCAAAGACTAAAATTTTCATGTCCTGTTTTGCTTTGTCCAGTCCAAAAGCCAGTGATGCTGCAGTTGGTTCGTTGATTATTCTGACAACCTCAAGTCCGGCAATTTGACCAGCATCTTTTGTTGCTTGTCTCTGGTTATCGTCAAAATAGGCAGGAACTGTAATTACTGCTTTTTCAATTTTTTCACCGATAAAGGCTTCAGCGTCCTTTTTTATCTTCTGTAAAATAAATGCGGAAATTTGCTGAGGTTTGTATTCCTTACCATTTACCTTGAAAACATAATCAGTTCCCATCTTTCTCTTTGCTGCTATGACAGTAGCTGTTGGATTTGTAACGGCTTGTCTTCTTGCTGGCTCTCCTACAATAAGCTGACCATCCTTTGTGAAAGCTACAACAGATGGAAATGCTTTCCCACCTATTGTTGTACCTTCAGCAGCTGGAATTAGTGTTGGTTTTCCGCCCATCATCACAGCTGCAGCAGAGTTACTTGTTCCTAAGTCTATACCTATAATTTTAGCCATTATTTTCACGATCTCCTTCTTGTTTATTTTTTGATATTATTACTAAACTTGGTCTAATAACTCTGTTCTGTAAAATATATCCCTTACGAATCTCATCTGTAATCGTGTTGTCATCTAAATTTGGATCTTCTTGAACAGAGATAGCCTCATGAAATTTTGGATTAAAAATTTCTCCTACTGCATCTATAGAAGTTACGTCGTGTTCTAATAGGAAAGTGTCCATATTCCTCAAAATGGCTGATAATCCATCTGTGTTTACATTTTGTTTTGTCAGAGCCTCTTTTGCTCTCACAAAATCATCATATATCGACAAAAACTTGAGCATTATCTCGTCGATCACAGAATTTACTCTGTTTTGAACCTCTAATTCTGTCCGCTTTTTCAGGTTTTCAAAATCGGCAAGAAGATACTGTAGTTTCTTTTCATATGATTCTATAGTTTCTTGGTTTTTTTCAAGTTGCGCCCTCAAGTCCTCTATACTAAGTTCAGCGATCTTTCCAGCATCTTGACTGATTGTGTGGCCAGTATCATGTTCTTTAGTCGCATTGTTTCTTTCTAGTTCCCTTTCTATTTTATCATCTTGTTTTTCAGACAAACTAAATTCATTCGAAGCTGGCTAATTTTACTCTTATTACAATATCTCACACATTGGATTCGTCTTTATTGTTATAATATCAGAGTTTTTTCCGCTCTTGCTAACTTTTTCATAATCTAATTTCGAACAGGCCACAACAATTGTTGTCTTATCACTATGGAATAGATCGAATCTAGGACCTTGATGAATCTCAACATCTCCTATGTAATCACGTAGTTTTGTAACAAGAGAATTTAACATCTCTGTTTTGTCTCCTCGCATTTCATATGTATCAATTGTCCAAACTAATGCGACTCTCGTTCTGCTTGCTTTCAGTTCATGTTTTTTCAAAGTAGAACGAATCTCATCGATAAGCCTCTTTAGGTAGCCTTCAATTCCCTTTATGCTACCGTTAACCAGATACATCATCGTGCCTGCCCCCTCAATTGATGTTCCAAGTGATCTCAAGTCATAAAGGCCATTAGTCATATCGTCCAAAAAAAGATCTTTAAACTCGGTAAACATAAGATCTGATCTAGTGGAGGGTTCATGTGCAAATTTGCATACTTCTAATACGCTAGAAAGACCCGAAAAATGAGAAAGAATCTTTATTGCATGAAAGAGTTCTGCTGAAGGAATCGTTACAATTTTTTTTTCTTTTTTATCGGTTGCAAGCAACTTTGTAAGTTTGTCGTCTACCTTTCCGTTAAAAGATCCTATGATTTCAGGAGTCTGATTCTTTGTGCCAAGCGGATAATAAAAATAGGAAATGCCCTTTCCCATTTCCAGACCTGTTACATGTTCTAAGAGTGATATGGTCTCGCTATTTCCCCCAATCCCTGTGGGAAGATTATATATGACAGATCCTCCTTTTTTCATCGCACTTGTAGCATCCTTAAATTTTGAATGAATTTCCATTTTTGTCTCTTGACCAGTCTTTCTAATTCTTGGAGCAAAAAATAGATAATCGGAGTGCGAAATTGCGACTTCTATTGGTTCAACGCTAAGTAGTGGTTCATCTTCTTTTAAAGAAGTGACATCAGGGTAGGTTTTAGCGATTTCTGATTTTAAAGATATTGCCATGTGTGCAGATTCATCTACTATAAAGACATCCGCACCCTTAATTGCCATTTGACATGCAATTGAATAACCTTCTGTACTAAGACCATAAACAACAACTTTTGTTCCAGCCAAATATTGCAGCTAGGAGATAAGGCTAAGAAAAACTTTTTCCATCTTGAAATTCTATCCAAAATGTTTGAAAATCTGGTTCGATATACTTACTCCTAAACAGCTATTGTTTTTTGAACAAATTATCAAAGAATTAAGCAAAAACAACCAAATTTTGTGTACGTCTAGGAATTATCGGGAAGTTGTAGAATTGGCTAAGATAAGAAAAATGAAGCTTGTATTGGTAGGAAAGCATGGTGGACATGAAAAATCTAAGAAATTGAAGGCCAGTCTAGAAAGAACACAAAAAATGTTACCAATAATAGATAAATTCGCTCCTGACGTAACAGTTAGTTTTTGCTCCCCTGAAGCTGCGAGAATTTCTTTTGGTTTAGGAATAAGACATGTTGCTTATTCAGACTCGCCTCATGCTGAAGCAGTTATGAGACTGTCTGTGCCATATGTTCAAAAGCTTTTGATTCCATGGATAATTTCAAAGAAAGAATTTGTTAGATTTGGAATCTCAGAAAATAACATTGTACAATACAGATCAATTGATGCCGCCTTGATAGTTAAACGAAAGTCAAAAAATTATTCAAGAGATGATTTTTGTTTAAATAATAATAAGACTATTCTTGTGAGATCAGAGGAATCGTATGCTGCATATTTTTCAAATAATATGCAGAGCATACGCATCATACGTGAAATTACAAAAGCATGCTCGAATTACAACATAGTTATTCTGGGAAGATATCTGTCTCAGATAAATCAACTCAAAAGAGAATTTGGAAGTAAGATCATAGTAATGGACAAGGTAATAGATGGTAAGGCTTTACTTGAGCTTACTGATATCTTCGTCGGATCAGGTGGAACGATGACCGCAGAAGCTGCCTTAATGGGTGTCCCTACAATATCTTATGATGCAGTACCCAACTGCATAGAAAGGTATCTAGTTAGAATTGGTCTAGTAAGAAGAGAGAGGGATCCAAAAAAAATTGCACTACTTACTAGGAAAATTCTAAAATCTGATAACGATAAATCGAAAAAGAAAGCGGAAAAGATATTAAATTCAATGGAAGATCCAGTAGCCAAGTTTATTGCTCTAATCAAATCCGTTCGTTGAACTTAAAATACTACAATCATCAAAAGATGATTCAACAAAAACTCACCAAATAACATTATAAAGGAACTCCAGTCAAGATTCAACGCCCGGAAGCCCGGTAGAGGAGAATCCACCGAGTGTAGCGGTCAAGCATAGGGGCCTTTGGAGCCCTTGACCCCAGTTCGAATCTGGGCCGGGCTATTTTTTATAATTCATTTTAGAAAGAAGTTTCTCTAAAGGCGAGAAAAATCACTACCATAATAATTAGAGACAGTATGTTTACGGTTCCCCTTTGTGGTATAAGTATAGCAGAAATTAAGGTTGTAGTCTTTCCAGCTCCGTTTGATCTTAAAACCCAAAAATCTTACCCACGCTCACCGGCATATCAACATTATCAACTGCAAGAATTGGCCGTATGACTTTAGCTAATTTACTACAATGACGGTAATGGTCTTATAGCCCCACTAATTAGCTAATGAAATTTTTATTAATACACACATGCTATCCCACATTAACTTGTCAGAGTTTGAATCACTTTTAGGCAAACTTTTGGAGCAAAAGCCTGATCTTTCCCGATCGGATATACAGGAAATGATTGAGAAAAAAAAGCAGAAGATTGGCGCGGGCTATCTTACAGATCAGGGTGCTCTGTTTCTCATAGCATCTGATTTGGGAGTATCATTAAGTGAACCGTTGAAAGTTGAAATGAGTCTTAAAGATTTGTACGTTGGTGCAAAAGAAATCACGCTTGAAACTAGGGTGATGAATATATACCCAGCAAAAGAATTTTCGCGTAAAGATGGCTCTCAGTCTCTTCTTAGAACTATGACAGTTTATGATTCAGATTCCAGAGCAAAAGTCAAGCTGTGGGACGAAAAAGCAAACTTGCCTGGCATTGAAAATCTAAAACCCGGAGACTTGGTAAGAATAATCAAAGCTTATGTCAAATCTGACATAACGGGAAGCCCAATAATCAATGTGGGTTCTGGTTCTAATGTCGAAACAAGTGAGGCGCCAACCAGTATTCCTTCCCTTGATTCCATTACTGATGATGTTAGTGTAATAAAAGAAAATCAACAGAATCTTGTAGTTAGTGGTATACTAGATGGTAATGTAAGACTCGTTGAATTTATTAACTTTAAAGGCCGGCCTGGAAAAGCACTTCATCTACGACTAAAAGGAAAAGATGGTACACATGCTAGAGTTGTCTTGTGGAATGCGGATGAAAAATCTATCCCAAAGATGATTAAAACAGGAGCAAAGGCCAGATTCATCGGCGTGAGAACCAAGAGTGGACAACAAGGGTTAGAACTGCATGGTGATGAGGGTACGGTCATTGAGATTGAGGGGGAAAAGGAAATTCAGCCATTAATTGTTAGAATTTTATCATTAACTAAGAATGATTCAGGTAACGTATTGATTCTAGCAGCTCAAAAGGACAAAAAAATATTAAACATTACAGATCTTGCCAGTATCTCAACAAACCTGAAGGTTGGAGAGGTAATAGAATGTGTACCAACAAAGATATATGGTAACACGGTGACACTTCAAGGAGATTCATTTATCAGAAAAATAGATGATGAAAGGCTGCCTACTCTTTCAGATATAAGGACAAGAATTCGGGATGTTAAACAGGATGATTCAATTTATTGTATTGAAGCAATAATTCTTAAGGTACCAGAAAAACGAGAAATTCAGACAAAGACGGGTGAAGTTGTACTTCTTTGTGAAATGTTGATTGAAGACGAAACGTCCCAAATCTGGTTGAAGGGCTGGAGAAACCAAGCACGGTTATTGGAACAATTCACACTAGGCGAAATAATTACGGTAGCTGGAGTAATTGCGAAGACGGGTCTTGAAGGAAGAACTGAACTTTTCTTGACCCCATTTTCAAGTATAATTAAGAAGAATTAGGAATCCCAAAAACCTCTTGTTGTGACGTACTGTCTTTCGGCCTCATAGACCTGTTTGTATAACTCTTCATCGCTTACCATATTTCTGAGAATTCGTGCAGCTGTGTCAGCACCTATTCCATATCCTGAAAGTACAATAATTGCAGTTTTTCCAAAATTTTCTAGAAGAGATGAAATTTTCCATGCGCGCATAAACTTATGATTTTCTTCTCCTGAGATTTTTTCACCAGAGTGTTTCTTTTGAATTATCTTTGAAAGATCATAATCAGAATAAAAAGTAGCTGTAATTTGACGAGATTTACAATAGGGACAAATAAGTACGTTCTTGACTTCATTGGTTTCCATAACTCTTTGCCACATTCCACAGCGGGCACAAATAAATCTGTGTCTAGTCTTTAGGAGTCGAGCTTTAACAAGATCAAGGATGCCTTTATCAATGTTAGCAGGGGCAGCATAGTACTTTGTTGTGTGATCTAGTATAGGCTCTGCAAGCTTTGAAAAACTTTCGACCTCAATCCATTTTAATTGAATTTCATTAGATCTAACTTTTTTTAATAATTCTTTTGTTTTATCTAAATCATATTTATCATGATACAATTCTCGGAGAGCCTCAGTGGCAAGAGGTGTGTTCAAGTATTTTTCATAAATGAATCTTGCAGATTTCCTGTCATAAGTAGAACCTCTCCCCACAATACCAAACTTCTTAGCTACACACCAAGTTCGCCAATTTAGATTATGAGTACCAGTAAGGGATGGACCTACAAGTTTGGTCAGATCATATTCACTTTTTAATATTTCAGCAATATGATTCTCTAATATTCTACCATTGGAAGACAACATTATTCTGTATGCGTCAGATCTTGAATCGACAAGATAGCCGGTTCTAGCAGACAGCATTGAAGAAATAAGTGTGGAGAGGGTTGAGTTTATCTTTGTTCCAAAGCAGGAATGTATCACTATGGTATTGCGAGGCCTAATAGATTCCACTACAATGTTTTTTTCGTTCGGCGTTATTCCCAGCTTTAAACTCTCTATTATTTTATTAGAAACCAGTGTTGATTCCACCTTAACCCTGGTTCTGAAGTTTCCCACTTTTGTAGCGGTAGTATAATCAACAGGTATGTTTTCGCCTTCCCAATAAGGTACATTAATTCCAGAAGCACTTATTGGTTCAACATTTATCTTTAATACGCTTTCATCTACATTTAATATTCTCCATTGCAATCCTCTCAGAACAAAAACATTTCCAGGGTCACCATAATCTCCCACAAATCTTTGGTCTAGGCTCCCGATTATTTTTTTATTGACAGTATCAAAAACCTTGAATTTTAAAATATCTGGTATTGTCGAGAGATTTTCAAAATAATATTTAAAGGCTCTACTCTTTTTTTTAAAAACCATTTCTTCTCTGTCAAAAAGCACTATAGAGCCAGAGTGCAAAATTTCCAGTACATTAAAAAGATCTTCTGTTGTTATGTTCTTGAAACAATATGCTTGCTTGATAATCTTCAATGCTAAATCAACAGGTACACTTGCAAATTGCATTGACATTCCTACAAGGTGATGAGCAAGTACATCCAGTGGGCTGTTGTGTATCAATTGTTCTTCAACTGATTTCTGTTTTACTCTCTCAAGTATAGCCCGCGCCTCAAATTCGTCGTCGGGGTTATTAGTGATGATAAGACCTCTAGCTGAGTAATTCCTGCTGTGTTTACTGCGCCCTATTCTTTGGATTAGTTTTGAGACCTGTCTTGGAGAGCCATAATGAATTACAAGTTCTACAGAACCAATATCAAGTCCAAGTTCAAGAGATGACGTACATACAACAATCTCTGGAGTTCCCTGTCTTAATGATTCTTCAGTTTCTTGACGAACTTCTTGTGAAAGTGAGCCATGATGTAATTCTATTTTTGTTGAAGATCTTTCTCGTAAAATTGAAGTAATGTACTCTGATTCTCCACGCGTATTTGTGAAAAGTAGGACTGTTGAGGTGGGATGATGTTTTGCAACATATTCAATTATGTAATCTACGACATCAGTTATACTTCCATTAATATATTTGACTTCTACATCATATTTTCTAATTGAGGTATCACGAATTATTTTGCATTTTCTTTTTGTTCCTGCGACAAATTTGGCTGCTTCTTTAACATTGCTAATTGTTGCGGATAGACCAACTCTAGTTATTTCTGACTTTGAGTTTATCTGGAGTCTTTCGAGGCATAGCGAAAGTTGTGCTCCCCGTTCATTTCCTAAAAGCTCGTGCACTTCATCTATGACAATCCATTCTAGCTCAGAAAGTGCAGTTAACATCTTTTGTTGCGTTAACAAAATCATTATAGTTTCGGGAGTAGTTATCAGAACATCTGGGGGGGATTCAGTTATTTTTTTCCGTATGGATTGTGATGTATCACCGTGTCGAATCTGAATGGTGAGATTCTCACTCGCGGCATATTTTATTATTCGTCGGAAGACATCGCGGTTTAGCGCACGAAGAGGAGTAATATATACTGCCTTTATCTTTCCAAGTTTTTTGGATTTAGCCAGCCTGGCAAAGATTGGGATTACAGAAGACTCGGTCTTACCAGAACCAGTAGGGGCAACTATCAATGAATCTATTTTTTGAAAAATTATAGGAACTGCCTTTCGTTGAATATCAGTTAAATTATCAAAACCGAGAGAACGAAATTTATCTATAAGAAAATCTTCAGGTTGTTGATGCAGATTCTTGGTTCTGTCCTGTTCTAGCTCGCTCGTATACCATTACCCCGACTAATCCGATTCCAAATAGGATGACTGTAATCATTGGGATGTAATCAAAAATGCCTGCCATGAACGCTTTAATAACTCACAGTGATAAATAGCTTAAGGTAAAACTATTAATCCACTTGGAGTAATTGTATATTCAAACTCTTTTTTGGGACCAAATGTAGGAAGAACTTCTCCTGAATATTTTTGGTTATGTTTGGAGAGAGCAATCTTTTGATGGGTAAACATGCTTATCGATCTTTCCAAGTTCTCTCTTTCTTCATTCTCAGATTTACGAACCATATTTGTTACAATAACCGGAATTGATTTTTGTACGGTAATAAAAGCAAGTTTGTGCATATATTCCATAAATACTATATGCTTGGCCAAAGAGTTTGATTCTTTAGAATATTCAAAAGAAAACAGATCGGTTATGTTATCAATTACAACTAGCTTCAGATTCTTTATCTCTAATATTTTGTCTAAATGGGATATCTGCTCTATAGTGTTTGTTATTCTCCCCACTATCATGAGATCAAGGAGTGTAGGATCCATCTCTCTCGTCTTGAGAAGTTCAATCATTCTTTCAGGTCTAAATTTACCAGTAGTGTCTTGATAAAAAATGGTTCTATTACTTGCCAACGAATTTACAGAGATCTGTAGAGCTAGCTGAGTCTTCCCAGTCCCACTCGCTCCAAAAATGTCCACTATGATGCCATCTCTAATACCTCCACCTAGAAGTGTGTCGAGTTTTTGAATACCAGTAGTAATCATCAAATCTTAATTCTATAGAACACTAGGAATTAAAGAATTCCAAAGCTTAAACTAGATCGGGAAGGCTTTTATTCCCGATCTCAGGCAGTGGTTCACAAGTGATTTATGTTTGTCACAATCATCTCCGAAAAGACCATTAACATCTTTACAAAAAGGTATTAACAAAAATGTTACTGTAAGACTCAAAAGCGAAATTGAGTATAAAGGTAAGATGAATAATGTTGACTCTTACATGAATTTGATAATGACCGACGCTGAGGAGATAAGCAATGGAAAAGTAATTGCAAACTATGGTAGGGTTATAGTAAGAGGAAATAATGTCTTATTTATTAAACTAGAAAATGAACTGTAAATAAACAGGTTTTGAAATTGGGGAGAAATTACCTCTTTACGTCGGAATCAGTAACGGAAGGTCATCCAGACAAAGTTTGTGATCAAGTATCTGATGCAATTTTAGATGAATATCTAAAACAAGATCCAGATTCGAGAGTAGCAGTAGAGACAATGACAACCACTGGCCTTGTCGCTGTTGCAGGGGAAGTAACCTCAAAAGCAAAGTTTGATATCCAAGAGGTTGTCAGACGGACGCTGCGTGAGATAGGATACAATAATCCTCAATATGGTTTTGACGCAGATTCCTGCAGCGTACTAGTCTCCTTACATTCACAGAGTCCTGATATATCCATGGGCATTTCATCTTCAGATGACAAAGAGCAAGGAGCTGGTGATCAAGGACTAATGTTTGGTTATGCAACAGATGAAACTGAAGAGATGATGCCTATGCCAATATTATTAGCCCACAAATTAACAAAACGACTTGCAGAGGCTAGAAAAACCAAAGAACTTACTTGGGCAAGACCAGATGGAAAATCACAAGTAACTGTGGAATATGAGGATGGAAAACCAAAAAAAATTGAAGCAATTGTCATTTCAACACAACATTCTCCAGATGTAAGTAATGATCAAATAAAAAAAGAAGTAATAGAAAGAGTGATCAAACCTGTCTGTGGCAATCTCTGGCATGATAAAATCAAAATTCATGTGAATCCAACAGGACGATTTGTTATAGGCGGACCTCCCGGTGACGCAGGTCTTACGGGTAGAAAAATTATAGTTGACACTTACGGGGGCATGGGTAGGCATGGCGGTGGTGCTTTTTCTGGGAAGGATCCATCAAAAGTAGACAGGTCAGCTTGTTACATGTGCAGATATATTGCAAAGAACATAGTTGCGGCTGGGCTGGCCAAAAGATGTGAAGTGCAAGTGGCATATGCAATAGGTGTTGCAGAGCCTGTATCCCTTATGATAAATACATTTGATACTAATAGGATTCCAGAGGAACAAATTGAAAACTTGGTAAGAAAACACTTTGATATGAGACCTGCAGCGATAATATCA